>OJFV01000072.1_pt1 | contig 65312 bp, 61 predicted proteins | sample 1594391 | NCBI WGS metagenome assembly OJFV01 (sample SAMN05416856, study PRJEB24817) | seawater metagenome | isolation source: Sea water | place: Canada:Atlantic | collected 2013-11 | reverse complement strand
TAATACAGGTAATACTAGAATACTTTCACAGCCTCTGCGCTGCATCACGGCTACGGATATCTCGGAGTGTTTGGTGCGCAAGCGCACACTATAAATTAGAACAACTTGGCTTAAGTAAGTACCATTCGGGTCTGACCCCTTTAAATTCATTTGTTAATTCCTACTTCCGAAAAAGCAATGCTCTCAAACGGTTTTGCAGCTCACCTTGCACTCCCAAATGCGATGAGAAAGGTTCTGATGCCGCTTTTATTTTTAATACCTTGTCACTAATTTCTTCTATTTCAAGCCAATCGTTCTGCTTTTCAACAAGGCACTTAACAGTATCGGCATACCCCCAGAACGGGCGGCCTAACCACATTACAGAGCCGACAGACTCTATATACCCAATATTTAGATACTTCCGGCCAGGGTTGCTAGATTTATCGACAATTTTCTCTTCTAATGGGAAAGGTAAGCCATTCGAAATCATAGGTAGACTAACAATAGACTTTCCAGCACTCTCGTACTGAGACACCGCAGTTGCGTTTTGCCAGAAGTCATAATTCTGATTAAACAATCTAGCTTGAACAAAGCTCGTTTGTCTCAATACTATATGCAGCCAACTACTTGCGTCGTTTTCATCCACAACAATATTTTCAATATCAAGCCGCGACAAACGTACACCCTTACTACCAACACCACTATAATGTATATGACCATTATCTAGCTTCACGGAAAAGTATTCAGAACCAATTTTTTTCAAGAATTTTGAATAGTCCTTAAACAAGAATGCATTACCTGTGAACTCATCTATAACCTTCTTTTCATGCAACTCTATTTTGGATTCAACTAGTAGATCCCAAACCTCATCAGAAGAAGGAAAACATTTAGGTTCAAATACAATTTCTAAACTCAACATTTTATTTGCCTAATGAACAATTAAAATAGGATCAAATTCCGTAACTTTTAGGATAACACCCTTACTACCTGCAAACTCTTTCAAAGCCGATTCCGCTAGAGCCTTACCGCCCGGCTGCACCCTAATATCCAAAACTTTTGTTGGCTCAAGACCATTGATAAGGACACTATCCTCTTTACCCAATTTATTTATATGTTCCTTCATATTGCCTGCCCAATTAGAACTGTTAGTATTTACTGTCTTTAAACTAACGACCATGTCATTTAACTGAAAATCTATGAGAGCATTTCATCACTAAAAGCCCCTTTATGCTAGATTGATATAGCACTTTTGAAGATGACAATTTTTCTTAACTTTTTTACTTGAAATGATGCTTTTTAGTGGTTTTGAGGCACAGTAAACACCTGATCAGGTTTCAACCTCGCCTTATTCACCTTATGGCTTAGGTATAGTTTGCTTCAACATAATTAAAGCCAAACCTCTTTGTTAACTGTAGACTGTTCTTTTTTGATTCGGATAACGGCACATGACCATTGCTACGTTATTAGTGTTCATACCCACCTTCTTCTTTGTCTCCATTACGCCAGGCATGTGCATGACACTCGCGCTCACCATGGGGATGCGGTTTGGCCTACGTAAAACACTTTGGATGATGTTAGGCGAATTAGTCGGTGTTGGTTTAGTCGCATCTCTTTCAGCCGTTGGGGTCGCTGCGTTAATGTTAACCTACCCTGCACTCTTTGTGGTGCTGAAATATGCAGGGGGCGCTTACCTTATCTACCTTGGGATTCAGATGTGGCAATCTAAAGGAAAGATGGCCCTCAACCTTGATGACGACAACACGGTCATGAGTAAAAAATCCTTCATCATTCAGGGTTTTGTCACAGCTATTGCCAACCCTAAGGGATGGGCATTCTTTATAGCGTTGTTGCCGCCATTTTTGAACTATGAACAGCCTCTTACAGCCCAGTTGATTCAGCTTATTTTTCTGATTCTGCTACTCGAATTTACCTGTCTGCTTATCTATGCCGGCGGTGGCAAGTCGCTTCGCACATTTATGATGAAGTCGGGAAACTTGGAGCATTTAAATCGAATTGCGGGTACGCTGTTAATTGGTGTTGGAATATGGCTGGCATCGAGTTAGCGCGCGATAATCAATACGGTTTTATCTTGGCAATCTCTTCTTTCAAGCGCTTCTTAAATTCATATTGGTCTTCTATATCACTTAGGTCTTCGTATACTTTCTTTAGACTTGAGCGATAGTCTTCGAGTTTTTCTCCATCTGCTTTGGTAAAAAATGAGTACGCGTATGTTGAGTAGCCAAATATCCACAAAGGCAATAACATCAACAAAGAAAGAGTGTGGAGAGGAAATACCAATAACCATTTAAACAACCCACTGAACGTTGTTTTAGATTCTACCGGTATCATAAGCCCCTTCGGCCAAGCCGATAAATTACCCCTAAAAAAGCCCCAAGCTTCTCCCCTGGCGACTTTAGTCGGTTTAAACATTGCGCCTATATCGTATGTTTTTCCGTTATCCAGTTTTACTCGCATTTCTGAAACACCTCTGAAGAACGCTCAGCCTCTATTAAAAACAGTAGACAGTATATCGCGTTCAGAGATACCCGGCATCAAAACGTTATGGCGCTAACGACATAACTGTGATAACCAGTACTTTGCGGTGGCCATTAAGTGAACTTTATTAAGCCGTCTTTTGGGCAATTTTTGCTGACAGTGCCCCTTGCTTAGCAAGAAAATTTTCAATTCGCATCATGTTCAGCGTGATAGCATTATTAGGATTTTTAACGATTTTTTTATCAAACTCAATGCCATATTCATAGAAGCCAACCAGTTTATTGACCCGAATTACGTTTGCTGTAATTTGTTCAACCTCAATAGCACCCATATCTAACTCAAGCGATAGAGAAACGGTTATTTTATCACCGGGGCTGTAAACTCGATTAGTCTTCAAACACATACCAAAAAGTGAAAAATCTTTAGGTCTTGCGTCTTCCCAAATACTTTTTAACAACCCCTTTGATATCCGTATGGTTGAGGTTAAATTCGCTGTAGGCATTCTTTTTCTGGCGCGAAGATCATTTTTCAAAAGGTGGGTCCTCATTGTCAGTGATAAGCCAGTTTACGTAGATCCAAAAATCGATTCTGTTACCCCGTTGGCTATTTTTTAATATAAATGGAAAATAACCTTGCATATCAATGACTATCGTTGATGGCTTAGCCATCAAGGTAATACGGTTCTTCTTGTCTCTTTCTTTTCCTCAAAGTACTATGTAACAACAGCGTTATCTAATCTACGCCCGCAGACTTACCTCGCTATTTCACCCACTTACAAGGCTAATAACAATGTTCTCCCGTAACTTATTAACGACTGCTTTCATTACCCTTACCGTTTCGCTATCTGCCTGTACCGATAGTAAAACAGAGGCCCCTGCAGAAACGAGTGTCACAACAGAAACGACCGAAACCACACCTGTCGCATCCACCTCAACCGCCAATGAAGCAGAAGTGTATGTTGAGGTTTCCGAAGAGGAAGTCGCTCCAGACTCTGAAGGAAAGCCCGCGATATCTTCAAGTGTGGCAGTCGTCATCACATCAAAAGTTGAAGCTATCAACCATGAAACTCGGGTTGTCACTGTTAATGATCAAGAAGGCAAGCCTGTTACATTTACCGCTTCTGAAGAAGCGCGTAATTTAGATCAGGTTACCGTCGGCGACACCATTACGGTTGAAATCATTAAAAATCTAACGATCGAGGTATTTAGTGCTGAGAATGCTGAAGCAGGGGCCGCTGAAATCGTAGTAGCGGCACGCGCAGAAGAAGGTGAAATGCCAGCAGCCGCGGTAATGGATTCAAAAATTGAAATGTTTACGGTTGAAGAGATTAACATCGAAGCCAATACCTTCAAGCTGAAAGACGCTAACGGTATGGTTAAAGAGTTTACCGCTCGTGAGCCAGAAAATCTTAAGAAATCTGAAGTGGGTGATGTTGTCGTGATGACCCTCACTCAAGCGGTTGCGGTTTCAGTAGAAGCCCATGCTGCAGAACAATAGTTAAGTAGCTCCCCTCCAACAAGCATTCAGGTTATAACTGTTGGAGGAGGCTATGATTAAATTAACGCATATTGTTACTGATGGTATGGACACACAGGCTTAGTGCCATTCCATACCGGTAACGCCAAGTCTTCAGGCTCTTCTATCGGGCCACCCGTTCTCGCTTTAAATGAACCTTCGTTAATAGTCATTTTCATCAGCGCAGTTGCTTTACGCTCTAGCTTATTGGGTGACCTAACATGCTCCCAACGCCCTTCTTCAACCTGGTTAATAATCACCTCAAACGCACGGTCGAACTCATGATCATCAACCACTCTGCTACCGGTGCAGTATAAAACAGCCGAACGATAGTTAGCGCTATGATGATAGGAAGACTTCGACATCACCCACTCTTTGTACTCAGCAAAGGAGATACTGCATTCGCCGCCGTTTTCAATTAGGCGCTGTATACGGCTCTTGTTCGCCACATGTAAATATAGATGTTCACCAACCCTCCAAACCGTCAAAGGAATCACCACCGGGCGATTATTAACAATAAACCCGACATGCCCTAGCTTAAGATCATCAACCAATTGATAAATATCTGCTTTCTCATAGCTTGCTCGTTTAGATACTCGTCTCACTTTACTATGCTCTGTAAACCTGACCTCGCTCACCGTTCAACTCCTTTGCCAAGTACTTTTGCTCTATTGCATGTCTTGATATGGCGATTATTGCGCCCTACTGGTATCTTTATAAGATCCAATTTATAAATATACATGGTGCCAGTTTATGGAAGTGCCCTCTTTTTCATCATTCGAGTTCAATACTGGGCGTCCCCTTCAAGAGCAACTTCAACATCAACTAACGCAATGGATCTGCACAGGGCGACTGTCATCCGGCTCTCGCCTCCCCTCATCTCGCCGCCTTGCGTCAGAACTGAATGTCAGTAGAAATACGGTCACTATCGTATTGGAGCAGCTAAAATCAGAAGGCTTTTTGGAGAGTATTCAAGGGAAAGGTGTATATGTTACTTCGGACTTACCCAAAGGCATTACCAGCCCGTCTAACGTTAGCTGGAATAAAAAAGGGGCTCTTCCTGAGCTTTCTAATTTCGCCCAGTACCTAAACCAAACACCGCTTATGGAGCATGGAGAGATACTGCCGTTCACGCCGGGAATACCGGACATATCCTCATTTCCACAAAAAACATGGTTACAAATTCAAAGGCGACATCAAGATCGAACCAGTTTAATGGGTTATGACGGCAATCAAGGGTACGCGCCTTTACGAGAATCGCTTGCTGAATATTTAAAATTGTCACGAGGTGTGCGCTGCAAGCCTGAGCAAATCATCATCACACAAGGCGCTCAACAGGCCATATCACTTTGTGCGCAAGTATTATTAAATGAAGGCGATGCGGTGTTAGTCGAAAGCCCTGGCTATTTAGGGGCGCGAAAAGCGTTTTTGGCACGAAGAGCATCGTTGGTTTCATGCCCCATGAGCGAAAACGGGGTCGATATAATAGCGCTACAGAACAGCAACATCATGAGCACACTCAAACCTAAATTAATGTACATCACCCCCACTCATCAATACCCTCTGGGCGGTATTCTCTCTGCATCTCAGCGACTTAAATTACTGGACTGGGCCGCTACACAAAACACCTGGCTAATTGAGGATGATTACGATAGTGAGTTCCACTATTTTCATAAACCTATCGCAGCCTTGCAAGGCATGGCAGAACAAACACCTGTGATCTATATGGGGAGCTTTAGTAAAGCACTGTTTCCATCACTCCGCTTGGGCTATTTGGTCGTGCCTGAGGCATTGGTTAAAGTGTTTATTAAAGCCAAAAGTTATATGGGCGGTGAATCTCCCCTGCTGACACAAGCCGTTGTAGCAGACTTTATCAACGAAGGGCATTTTGTTCGGCACCTAAGAAAGATGAGATTATTATATCAAGAAAAATGGCAGCACCTTATTGACCTTATTAATAGGGAGCTCCCCCTAGAAGTGAACCCGATTTTACAAAGTGCCGGTATGCATCTGGCCATCGAGATACCTAACATTGATGACCTAACGCTGAAAAAGAACTTTCACCAACAGGGCTTTGGAAGCTCCGCCCTCTCATCTTATTACAATGACAAACCTACAAAAACGGGTCTGGTGCTAGGGTTTGCTAATACAACCCAATATCAACGAGAAGAAGGAATCACTGCATTGAAGAGCTTGTTGCAGGAGCATTAAAGCGGGCACAGATACCCAACGATAATATACCTCGCTGGCTATTTAACGGAGGCAATTTCTTCGTCGGTCAAATAACGCCATTCACCCGGTTCAAGATCTTCATCAAGTGCGATATCGCCAACCTGCTCTCGATGCAGTTCAACGACGCGATTATTGATCGCGCCAAACATACGTTTGACTTGATGGTACTTGCCTTCATGGATAGTTAATAGCGACTCAGTAGGCGACAGAATTTCGAGTTCTGCTGGCAGCGTGGGCTGCTTTTCACCTTTCAACATAATACCATTAGCAAACTGCTCGACCACGTCTTGAGGCACGGCCTCTGCTGAGATAACACGGTAACATTTTTTACATTGTTTTTTAGGCGATGTGATTCTATGAGACCACTTTCCATCATCAGTAATCAGTAGCAGGCCAGTCGTGTCAGCATCAAGACGGCCCGCAATTAATAAATCCTCTAATCGTTCAAGGTCGTAAAAAAGGTCGAATACTGAACGATAGTCATCATCAAGAGAAGTACATACTGCTCCATCAGGCTTGTTTAGCATAATGTAACGAGGGCCAGAGAAACGAAGGTGACGCCCGTCAAATACCACTTCATTCTGATCGTTTATTTTTACCTTTTGGTCTTTTTCAATAACACCATCGACCTTAACTAAGCCTTTACCTATGACACGTTTAGCCTGAATGCGGCTTAGACCGGTACAAGTACATATAAATTTATCGAGACGCATAGATAATTACTCAGTCAGATCGATATTGGTAATAGTTTACTTTTTATTCCAAGGGTTGTGTCCACGAGCATTCTCACCTGAACGTTGGCCATCTTTGTGGTCAACTCTTGGTTTCTTAGGCTTCTTCGGCTTTTTAGGTTTTTGCGGGCGGGTATCCAAACGCGTTTCACGAAGTGGGTTAACCGGCTGAAAGCCGTCAATTTCTTTACGGGGTAACAGCTCACCAATTAAACGTTCTATATCTGAAAGCAGCTTAAGCTCGTCAGCACACACAAGAGAGACCGCCTGACCGCTAGCACCCGCCCTTCCTGTACGCCCTATTCGATGCACATAATCTTCTGGCACATTGGGTAAGTCAAAATTAACGACCTGAGGTAGCTGATCAATATCGAGTCCACGAGCTGCAATATCGGTTGCGACCAGTACTCTAACGGCCCCGCTCTTGAAATCAGCCAATGCTCTAGTACGAGCACCCTGCCCTTTATTGCCATGTATCGCAGCGGCGGTAATGCCTCTGGTTTCAAGCTGTTTGGTCAACCGGTTTGCGCCGTGCTTGGTTTTGCTGAACACCAACACTTGCTGCCAGTTATTATCCTGAATCAGCTTAGTCAACATGGCTGATTTCTTTGCCTTATCTGCAGGATAAACCCACTGTTCTACAGCTTTAACCGTGGTGTTACGCGGAGAAACAGAGATCTCAATTGGGTTATTCACTAACCCTTTTGCCAGCTGGCGAATGTCATCTGAAAACGTAGCTGAAAACATCAGATTCTGGCGATCTTTAGGCAATAAGGCCAATATCTTCTTAATATCATGGATAAATCCCATATCCAGCATACGGTCGGCTTCATCTAAAACGAGCACTTCAAGCTGCTTAAACTTAATCGCGTTTTGGCTATAAAGATCAAGCAAGCGCCCCGGCGTAGCGACCAATACATCAACCCCTTTGCGCAGCTTCATCATTTGCGGGTTAATCTTAACACCACCAAATACCACCGCCGATCGCAACGGTAGATTTTTACCATAAGTCGCCACACTTTCGCCCACCTGTGCTGCCAACTCACGAGTAGGTGTTAGAACCAATGCTCTTACTTGATTAGTTTGAGCCCGCTCACCTTCAGAGAGCAGCTGTAACAAAGGCAATGTAAATCCGGCTGTCTTCCCTGTGCCAGTCTGGGCTGCCGCCATTACATCCTTACCTTCAATAACCGCTGGGATTGCCTGCGCTTGAATAGGTGAAGGCGTGTCATAACCTTGCTCGGCTACGGCCGCTAGAATAGGGGCAGATAGGCCCAGGGAATCAAAACTCATAGAATGTTCTCGTGTTACTGCATGCATGATAAAAGCCACCGATTTGGCGGCCGTGCAGCTTACAGGATATTATAGTTAAGCGCCATGTAAATGCTTAATGAGTAACCAATAGATAGCGTCATCACCTAGAACCTCCAGGCAACCAGTCGACTCACTTTCTGACCTTGGCTCATATCAATCACCTTAACCTGACTAGCGCCTAATTGCGCTAGTAACGTTTGCAACGGCCGAACATTTTCCTTTTTGGATACGAGACTTGTAAACCAAGCGACCTGATGACCAAACGCCACACTCTCTTTCGCCATACGGGTTAAAAAGGTAATTTCACCTCCTTGGCACCACAACTCCGCCTTCTGCCCTCCGAAGTTTAGTTTTGGTTCAGCATTCTTTTTAGCCGAGGGCGCCCCTGCTTTATTGAGATTCTTCCACTTACGCTGACTACCCGCTTTGGCCTCAGCCATTGATGAGTGAAAAGGCGGATTGCAGATGGTCAATAAAAAATGATCGTGGGGCTGAATAATTCCTTTAAATATTGACTTAGCGTCTTTCTGCAACACCACGTCAACCTTACCCTGTAAGCAGGTATTCGATTTAACAATTGCCTTTGCTGAATTAACGGAAACAGGGTCGATATCTGTGGCAGTAAACGCCCAACCATAACATTGGCTACCAATAATAGGGTAAATACAGTTTGCACCTGTCCCGACATCCAACACTTTAATCTTTTTGGCGAGGTTTGCAGATTCAGGCTCAGGCTCAGGCGAGGAGCATAGAGCTAAAAGGTCTGCAACGTAATGTATATAGTCCGCTCGACCGGGAATCGGAGGGCAAAGGTAGCCTTCGGGAATCTGCCAATTAGAGACATGGTAGTAATGAGCCAGAAGCGCTCTATTTAAGCACAGTACCGCGTTCTCATCACTAAAATCAATGGTGTTATCCCCTTTCGGGTTGGGCTTGATAAAGGCCTTTAACTCAGGGGACGATTTACATAGCGCGACTAGATCATAACGACCACGATGAGGGTTATTAGGGTGAAGCTCGCCTTTTTTGAATGCTTTCTTAACTGACAGCTTTGAGCCTTTGGTCGCTTTCAAATTATTCCAATATCAGTTGAGTGGACGCGGGGTAAGCCGTGCATGGATAGATGGTTTTACCCAGTTGATTACCTGATACCTGCCCAGAAACAAGGTTGGTTCGGCAGGTACCACACATGCCAGAGCGACAGCCATGCTCAAGATGGATTCCTTTCTTTTCCGCCGCTTCTAACAGTGTTTGATCGCAGTTTTCAGCTTCAATTACAAAGCTAATATTTTGAGACTTTAACGTAACCGTCACATCTTCATCAAGCTTTCTAAGCGTTGTCAGGTCTTGATTAAAGCGAACAAAATGCTCCACCTCCAAGTTATCAAAGTCGTACTCAATTGATTCCAAAAACGAAAGCACCTCTTTCTTAAACGCATCAGGGCCGCAGAGATAGATATGTCGATCCTTAATATCTGGATACGCATCCATCAGCTGATTGGGCATTACGTTCACTCTATCATCGGGCTCTATTGACCGGGAATAGCTAATATCAACGGGTGAACGTACCTTGTTACTCTCTAGCTGAGATCTAAAAATAGTCTCCTCTGGGGTTCTTGACCGGTAATAAAAAGCGATATCCGGGCGTTTAGCGGTTGATTCCAATGCGTTCAAAATCGAAAAGCACGGTGTAATCCCTGCACCTGCACTGATGAACAGAAGTTTCTCTTGGCCTCTATAGATAAACGCACCTCTGGGGGACGATATATTCAATACCACCCCAATACCTACATGATCATGTAACCAATTAGAGACCTTGCCCTCGGGATTACGTTTTACCGTAATAGAGACTGTATTTTCATCAATAATCGAGAGGGAGTAACAACGGGACTCTGCTTTTTCGCCCTCAGAAATTACAGCACTCAGTTCTATGTGCTGGCCCGGCAAAGGTTGTTTAAAGTGTTGATTAGGCAGTAGTACGAACGTTTTTGTGTCGGGTGTTTCCTGGCGGATAGCCACCACCTCTGCCTTGCAGTCATAAGTCCACAAAAAAGGGTCGACTTTTTGAGTCACCACATTCATGGTGTTGCTAGCAATATATTCGACCCAGTCACGCCCTAATATCTTCATCACCCAAGGGTGGGCAGCCCTACTCCATTTACTTAACATTCTCGACTCCCTGCTTCAAATAACACAATTCTTCTGTCGTTGGCTTTGCATCCTTGAACGAGAAATGCCACAGCACTCCTATGTAATTTCGAATGGCTTGCCACCAGTTACGATTAGATTTATAGGGCAAGTCATATTGCTTACAAACCGCCTGCACCTCAATCGCCATATCGGGGTATCGATGGGCAGGGATATCAGGAAACAGGTGATGCTCAACTTGATAATTTAGATGGCCCCACAAAACACTTTGCCAGCGATTGCCTTTAAAATTAACAGACGAATCTAGCTGTGAGATATACCATTTACCTTTGTTCCTAAGTGCTTCTTCTGGCTGCAAAGGCTCTGTTAGGTGGGTGGCTTGAATCGTTAGCGCAATCCAGTAATTGTTGAGCACATCGGCTAACAAGTTCGCTAAAAACACTTTGAAGAAGCCATACCCAGTGATAAGCGCCAATAGTGGAAACAGTGCATACTCCTTTACCCACACACGCCATACGGCTCGCTGATGCCTTTTGTTCCTGTCAGCATCAGACAGCTCTTCAGTGTTCTCAAAGGTTGCATATCCCTTATTGCCTAAGGGGAAACGCCGCTCTCTAAATTTGTCGTTGTTACCAAGATTTTGAGCATCAAAGTTATACAACATCGTTGGATAAACAAATAACAGATAGATCGGTACCTGAAACCAGTGCCATTTATTGTGGGGGGTTTTTGAGTTAGTCCGTAAAAAACCATGGTTAAGGTCTGGATCTTTCTCATACACATTGGTATGAACATGATGAATGCCGTTGTGCTCCTGACGCCAGGCGGCTTCATCCATCGGGGCTTTCCAGCGAAACTTTCGAGAGTGGAACTGGGGAATTTTCTCAAACGAGTCATATTGCCCATGCAGTACATTGTGACCAATTTCTATCGCCTCCAGATTTCGATGCAAAAACAGAAAAGGCACGCCAAGAAGTGCAAAAGGACCAGGCAATATCCAAATAAGCCCCCGACCTATCACTTCAAATACTCGAGAGTAACGGCGTATACCGGTTATATGCCGTACATCCTTTTCACCAAGATCATCTCTGTGTTTCTGTTTAATACTCTCGAAGGCCTGATGAATATCTTCAAACCGTTTCTCAGTAGAATCTTCCGTGTGGGGCATAATGTTGTCTTTAGGTTAGGGGTTATAAAACATGAATGAACAATGGGGTAACAATTCACCTTCGTAGCGTTGACGCTACGAAGCAAAATCAGGGGGGTTATTGACTTCAACTGAACATGGTCAACATTAGGTTTGATTCAGGTTAGTCGGGATCGTTTTATCACAAGGCTGAAACTCTTTAGCTTTAAAGTGCTCAATTAATACATCTTTATCTTGCCAAATACCTTTTATCCAACTCTGAAATTCAGCTTTGAATTCGGGATCTTGCGAGTAATCTTTCCCTCGTAACGAGGCCGGTATAGCAATTTTTTTCACGTCAACGACAATGTTCTTTATCTTACCGGTCAATAATCCCCAGACGCCTTGAGGCCCTTCGGGGTAATAAATCGTAATATCCAACATAGTGTGCATTTGATCACCCATACTCCCCATCACAAACGCTGCACCACCAAACTTTGGATTCAATAAATTCTGGTACGGAGGCTGCTGTTTTGCATGCTTAATAGGCGTAAACCGAGTCCCCTCCAAAAAATTAAACACCGCTACCGGCGTAGTTTTAAACTTCTCACACGCTTGGCGAGTGGTTTCCAAGTCTTTGCCCTTCATTTCAGGGTGTTTCTTAAGATACTCATAGGAATAGCGTTTCATAAATGGAAAGTCTAGCGCCCACCAGCAAACGCCCATCACCGGCACCCATATGAGTTCCTGTTTTAGGAAAAATTTAAGCATGGGAATTTTTCGATTGAGTACTTTTTGCACCACCGGGATATCAGTCCATGATTGGTGGTTACAGTTTACGAAGTACCAGTCGTTCTTTTTAAGCCCCTCAATACCTGTAACATGCCAGTTTATCCGCTGTGTTAACGAAAGAACTGAGCTATTAAGCGCCACCCATATATTGGCAATGCCTATCAATAACAAGGTCATTGATTTACGAATAATAACGACAGGAAAAACCAACTTAAGAAATGTGCAAAATAAAAGAAATGGAAGCCAAAAAAAGGTATTGGCGATAATCAACGTAAACGCCAAAACACCTCGAAACCAATTAGGAAGAAAGCTAAGCATTTAATATCTCGGTCATTATTAGAAACAGGAGTAACGTAATTCTACGCGTAAGAAAGCTAAACTTCAAACTTTCAGCTTACAGTTGTACCGGTCGTGCGAACGCCTAAAAAAAGAACCCTCACCTCCACTACTAACTCACAAGTGTTACAATTGAGTGATTAATATAAAGAACCCAGACAGAAAAGGGAGTCAACAAGCTACATTTCGTTTGCCTTTCTATAACTCCCTTGATAGTCAAAAATTCGTTCTTTAACCCGCCAACTATTTCCTGCTGTTTTACTCGTGGCTTTCCTTGCAATCACATAATCGGGAGCGGTAAATGAATCAGCAGCATCAATCACTTGCTCTATACAGGTAAACCGCCTCGGAGCAGCACCTTGCTTAAATCGTCGCCCAAAGTGCATGTTAAAAATATGGCGCTGACCTTTATGAGAAAGGTCGAAGTGTTCATTTAACTCAACCCCCTGCTCATCATGATAAATAATCTTTAACCGGCCTTTACTCTCCTCAAAAGTAACCCCTGCACAACGTATCACCATTGCATTCTTCAGCTGCAGGGCCGCCTTTAACTGATCATCAGGATCTATCAGCGCTTCGTGACATCGGGTACATTCCCGTGCGGCGATATCATTTTCTGCACCGCAGTGACGACACTCTTTAAATCGAAACCGATAATCACACGGCGTTGGCACCCCGGAGTCATTAAGCTCATATCCCCAACATTTACGGCCATAATGCTCTATCAACTGCCCACCCTCACCTGTGATGCCCCAAAACGTATTGGCAAATTCACAACGCGGGCAATGAACCATAACCGGCACACTGTCGGTGGAGGGTTTAGCTGCTCCCACTTCAGGATAGAATAGATCAAATCCATTACCTGCATAATCAATCACAAGGCAATCGGTTTTACCATCCGACAACCTTAAACCACGCCCTACAATTTGCTGATAAAGGCTCACAGACTCTGTCGGCCGTAAAATCGCAATCATATCAACATGAGGCGCATCAAACCCGGTAGTGAGCACCGCAACATTCACTAAAAATTTCAACTCGCGAGATTTGAATCTAGAAATCAGCTCACTTCGCTCCCCATGAGGAGTATCCCCTGTTATCAACGCTGTTTCTGCAGCGGGCAAGTAACCAGCGATCTCTTTTGCGTGCTTAACACTGGCCGCAAACACCATGATGCCTTGCCGGTTAGGGTGACCGTTTGCCAGCATCTTAACTTGCTCGACAATACCCTGAGTTACGCGAGGATATCGAGATAGCAGTTCGTTAACTTCGCGTTCATTATACTGCCCGTTACTGTTCGCATTCAGGCTGGAGAAATCATAGTGGGTAATAGCCGCATCAACGACCTTTGGCGGTGTTAAATACTTATTTTTTATCATGTAATTTAACGGCAGTTCATAGATACAACGAAGAAATGGACGAGCATCATCTGCTCGTGTATATCCGTGATAGTGGTACCGATAGATCCAACCTATTCCCATTCGATAAGGCGTTGCCGTTAAACCCAATACTTTTAGCTCAGAATTATGTTCTTTCAGTTTGCGAATAAGTTGAATGTATTGGCTTTCAGTCGTCGAAGCCCTAGGCGATAGATCTTCACTCGTACCCAACCCGAGGTTTTCATCAACTTCTCCGTTTACTCGATGGCATTCATCAATAATGACTAAAGAGTATGCTTCCGAGAAGGCATCCAGATTGCGAGCAACCGATTGAATACTCGCAAATGTGACTTGCTGGGAGGTGTTTTTTTGCTTCAGTCCCGCAGAGTAGACACTTGCCGTAAGCCCATAACCCTGATACTTGGCATGGTTCTGCTCTACTAGTTCTTTTACATGCGCGAGCACTAAAATCTTACGTTTAGCCAGTCGGGCCAATTCGGCGATTACCAAACTTTTGCCTGCACCGGTTGGCAAGACTATAACCGCCGACTCATCACTTTTACGGAAATGTTCGACCGTCGCTTTAACCGCATCGCGTTGATAACTGCGTAACGTAAATGCCATAAATAAATGTTCAACCAAACGAAGTTAGAAAGGGTGATCAACCATCACCCAAAGGCTTTCACTTTCTTCCGATACGGCCACATCAGTCCGAACGACTAACCCTGCCATCATTGCTCTAAGTGAAACACCACCATCATAGTTGAGATCAGACAACAGAGCGTTTAACGTTTGCAGATGTCGATGCAAACGAAAAAGTAGTTAGCCCCATCAACAGGACTATAAGGGCGAAATATAAATGCATTTCAAATCTCTAATATAAAATAGTCAACATCATCTAGTACAACCGATAAAATCAAACTAAGGTTACAATCTTTGCGTCACAAAAAGACATAACCTAGAAGCCTGATAATATTCATTCAAATAAACACCCGAACCGAGTAAAATCGCCAATATTGATTCAACCAGCTGTTTAATACACATATCAACAGAGCAAGTTACCATAAACTATGGTCAAAAATGATCCTCAGCTTTCCGCTTCATCGGTCAAACCTCGTATCGGCATCGTCGGTGGAGGTATGGCCGGCTCAACAGTCGCCTTGCGATTAGCTGAACTAGGCATCGACGTTGTGCTATTTGAAGCAGGCAAAACACTTGTTAACGGCCCTCCCATTTGCCATCTACATGCAGGCGGAAACCTTTATCGGGAAATTTCAGATGAGCAGTGTATCACGCTACTTCGTCAGTCGATTGACACGCTTAAGGTTTATCCTCAAACCGCTAATATACGGCCCACCGTAATAGCCATTCCCTCTCGTGATAACGGCTCTCCGAGCGACCTTTTTCCTCGCTTAGAAAGGTTACAAACAGAGTACGCCAGATTAATACAGCAAAACCCGAACAACAACGTACTCGGGAACGCGAAGGATTATTTTAAACTATACGATCGTCAACTACTTGAAGCGTTAGCCCACAAAGATACGCCCAAAAAAGCAATCACGTTAGATGACTGGATGATACCTGTCGCCAAAAACTTAAATTTAGACGAGTTCAAGCTACCCCTAATTCTTGTACAAGAGTACGGGCTCAGTATCTTTCGAATTGCGTCCACCGTCAGCCTAGCATTTGAGAAGTTAGCGTCTTCCACAGTATTAACCAATACCAAGGTCATCCATATACAGCATCAACAAGAACACCCTGGCTGGAGAATCGACTACCAGACCAACGGGCAAGCCGAGCAGTCCATCAACGTTGATTATTTAATCAATGCTTGTGGCTATCGCACCGGAACTTTAGATGATATGCATGGTTTTCAACGAGATCGAATGGTTGAGTTTAAGGCAGCATACATCGCGCACTGGCCTGAGTGTCAGGGAGATTGGCCTGAGGTTATTTTTCACGGAGAGCGCGGTACACCCGATGGAATGGCTCAACTAACCCCATACCCCGATGGTTACTTTCAACTGCATGGCATGACAGAAGAGATCACACTATTTAAAGAAGGTCTCGTTGCTTCAACTGAAAAAAGTGCTCAGCCCATGCTTAATAGTTTGTTTAATAGAAAGCTAACCGACAAATGGTACCAGAGCGAAATAGAACGACGTACAGCAAAAGCTGTCGAGCATGTTGCTCAATTCATCCCTGATTTTGGACGCGCTACCGTAGGCGGCAGCCCGATGTTCGGCGCTCAGCAGATACCAGGGGATGACCCGTCACTTCGTGCCGCAGACGTATCATTTGCAGGAGACCGCTATGCCCGCGCTGAAATCGTGAAAGCCTCTTCGGCACTAACGGTTGCAACGGCAATAGTCGAACAACTCAGAGAGGAGGCATTAATAGCTCCCGAGACAGCATTCGGCAATACTGAACTATCCCAACAATTCCCAGTCACTAAGTCACTGCCGTTAGAAGACATAACCTCATTAGCCGAGCAACTCGCGCAAGAACGAGCCTGCCCGCTCGCACTCGCCAGACCCGTTGGGTCACATACAAATACACTGTAAAAGACCACCATGAAAATAATAAACCTATTATAGAGTATGAATACAATGGCTATATCTTCGCTAAAAGCTACAGCACAGTATTTCACTTTCTCGATTATTTTGAAGTGTTAGCCGTTCCAGAGGAAAATCGACTCAATGTTCGGTCATCGTCCCTCACTGCCATCACTGACCTGTTTGTTAACTATTTTAGAACCGAAAGTTTTAGAGAGGCGTTAGAAGCGAAAGGGGTTATCACTAAAAATTAGCGGTAAGAAAAATTATTAGCGCATCCTGTTAAATGCTTTTTTGGCAATATCTAAACACTCTCTATGGGCTGAATGGGAGTAAAGCAATGAAGAGTGTTGGTCATTACCCTGTAACGAGTATGATAACTTTTCACCTTTCTAAGGTGCGTTTTTCATTTAGATCAGGAACTCAATTATCAACAAAAAATATAAAGAGATTCTATTTATAACCCAATTACATGCTTATTCTTTAACTGTTAATATTGATCTACAGAACAAATGCTTCTTTAAACTAATAGCAAAATACTTATTCAGGATAACAGTATGACTAAGACTATTTTGATTACAGGCTCGACGGATGGCATTGGGCTCGAGACCGCCAAGTTACTCTACGGTATGGGTCATACTATTTTATTGCACGGGCGAAGTGTTGAAAAGCTGGCGATAGCAAAATCTACCCTTCTTGAAATGAGAGATGGTAATAAAACGGATAACGGAATTGTACACACATACTTAGCCGACTTATCATCGCTTGCTGATACCGTTAAGTTAGCAAATCAAATTCAGGCAGAACATACTAAACTTGATGTACTAATCAATAATGCGGGCATCTTTGTATCAAAAGGTGGTTTAACACAAGAAGGCTTTGAATTACGGTTTGCCGTCAATGCCCTTGCGCCGTATGTACTGACCAAAAAATTGTTGCCGCTTATGGGTAATTCAGGACGAGTCGTCAATTTATCTTCTGCGGCACAAGCGACGGTTAATAAAGCCGCTATTGAAAGCAATGCACCGCTGTCGGATGGTGCAGCCTATGCGCAAAGCAAGTTACTTTTGACCATGTGGTCACGACATTTGGGCTTATCTTTAGCTGAAATTGGACCTGTGGTCGTATCTGTTAACCCAAAGTCCCTGTTGGGTAGCAAAATGGTAAAAGATGCCTATGGCGTAGCAGGCGGCGACTTGAAAATTGGCGCAGATATTTTAGTTAGTGCCGCTCTTGCAGAAGAATTTAGTCATGCCTTTGGTCAGTACTTTGATAATGATATAGGCCGCTTTTCCAACCCTCACTCTGACGCCTTAAATGACTCACTTGTGAACGAATTGGTTCAGTGGATGGATAATAAGCTTTCGGGTGTGCTGACACCTCAATAAAAATAAATCTTTTAAATACCATCGCTGTTTAGGGACTTTAGAGAAAAGCAATGAAAAAAGTACTAATAAACTTTGCTCACCCTGCACGTTCGCATTCAAAAATAAATAGTGCCTTAAGAGCTGCCGTGCAAGATATTAAAGGCGTGACGATTAATGATTTGTATGCACAATACCCCGACTTCATGATCGATACTGAAAGGGAGCAAGTGCTATGTGAAACACACGATGTAATCATCTTTCAGCATCCCCTCTATTGGTACTCTACCCCCGCTATAATAAAAGAATGGATGGACTTAGTGCTGGAGCATGGCTGGGCGTATGGCACAACGGGCAAGGCGCTGGAGGGAAAAATATTTCTTCAGGCTCTCAGTGGTGGCGGTGACGCAGACACATATCAACGAGAAGGGCTCAACCGCTTTACTATTGAGGAGTTAACTTCTCCGATGCAAGCCACAGCAAACCTGTGTTGCTTGAGATGGTTGCCACCATTTACAGTGCTAGGCGCACATAGAGGCTTGCCTCATGCAGAAATAGAGGCGCATGCTGAAGACTATCGTAGAGTCGTATTGGCCTTGAAGAATAGTACCTTAGATTTAGACATAGCAGGCAAATTCCCATTTGTGAACAGTGACCTAAACGCCATCATAAAAGGGCACAACTAGTGGAACAGTTTCTACTGCAACTCTTTATCTTTCTAGCTTCTGCTGCAATAGCGGTACCTCTTGCAAAGAAATTCGGACTAGGTTCGGTACTAGGCTATCTCGTGGCAGGTATTGTCATCGGACCATTTGGGATTTCCCTCATTCATGATGTTGAGGATGTGATGCACTTTACCGAGTTTGGTGTGGTCATGATGTTGTTCCTCGTCGGCTTAGAGTTAAAACCCTCATTACTTTGGCAAATGCGCCTGCCTATTTTAGGAATTGGTGGCGCTCAAGTCGTTTTGTCTTCACTTTTAATTGGCTCAGTCGCATTGATATTTTTACCGTGGCAGCAAGCGCTTGCTATTGGTTTGGTTCTCGCCCTGTCATCGACTGCTATCGTACTGCAAACACTCAATGAAAAAGGGTTGATGAATACCTCTGCTGGCAAATCCATTTTTTCAGTTTTACTATTTCAAGATCTCGCGGTTATTCCAATGCTGGCGCTATTGCCTCTCTTAGCGACTTTTGTCCTTGTAAGTGACGGACACCATGAGTCAGTTTTGTTTGATATTCACGCTTTACCGGGCTATGCACAGTTCGTTGCTACCTTATTAGCCATTGCTTCAATTCTATTGCTAGGAAAGTTTGCCAGCCGGCCCATCTTTAGAGCCATTGCTGCGACTAATGTACGCGAGATTTTTGTCGCTGCGGCTTTGGCCTTAGTCGTAGGGATCTCTTTGTTGATGATGGTCGTAGGCTTGTCTCCTGCCTTGGGTGCTTTTCTGGCAGGCGTCGTACTCGCAGACAGCGAATATCGTCATGAGCTCGAAAGTGATATAGAACCTTTTAAAGGTCTTCTGCTGGGAATATTTTTTATCTCCATTGGTGCGAGCCTAAACTTCACCCTTATTGGTGATGAGATTCTATTAATCTCGGCCTTAACCTTCGGACTGATTAGTGCAAAATGGTTTGTCCTGTTTTTAGTGGGAAAGCTGTTCAAAATGGAAGCGGGTGAACGCTCTCTTTTCGCCATTGCACTCGCGCAAGGCGGCGAATTTGCCTTCGTGTTATTTCAGTTTTCAAAAACCAACGGTGTATTGACTGCGGAAACAATCGACCCGCTCATTTCAGCGGTTGCGCTGTCTATGTTTTTAGCGCCTTTAATGTTTATTGCTTATGAGAAATTATCAAATACCAGTAATGAAGAAAGCGACGAAAATGCAGAAGCAGACAAAATAGATATGCCAGGTAAAAAAGTCATTCTTGCAGGATTTGGACGAACAGGTACAGATATCGGACGCTTTTTACTTTCAGCAGGTATCAAACCTGTCATTCTGGATAATGACCCTAGCAATGTAGAGCTGCTCAGGCGACTGGGCTATCAAGTTTATTATGGCGATGTGAGCCGCTTGGATTTGCTCGAAGCTGCTGGAGCGAGTGATGCAGAACTACTGATCATCACCATGGGGGATATTGAAAAATCACAGAGCTTGATAGAACTGATCCGGAAGCATTATCCCAAGCTAAAAATTATTGCTAATGCTTATGATAGAGAAACCGCATTTTCATTAATGGATATGAACGTCACGCATATCGCACGTGAGACCTTTGGTAGCGCTTTGGCACTTGGACAAGATGCCCTGGGTATTTTGGGGTTCGAGCCTTACGAAGCTCATCGCTTAGCTCGTATCTTCAAAAAGAAAGACCAAGAGATGATGCCTGAGCTGTATCAAATGCGTAATCAGGGCGAAGAAAGCTATATTTCAGCTTACCAAAGACATAATGCTATGCTTGAAGAGCTAATGACACTTGATCGACAGACAGATATAGATGAGCTAGATAAAGCCTGGACGGCCAAAAACCCAGAAACTTAAAAATTCAATTTTATCTTTCTCAACTTAGTTAATTTCCTGCACATTCACAACTAAGTCATTCCAGTTACGCTCTAACAACTATCCCAGTACGGTAAGTCACCATAGTATTTAGAAAAATAGTCTATAAAGGCACGCACCTTGGGTGCTAGTAATCTTGAGCTAGGGTACACGGCCCAAATAGCGGTATTACTTACTAAAGGCGTATATTTAAGGATTTCCACCAACGCGCCACTTTGCAAATATTTGTAGACGCTCCATGTAGACCCAAGCGTGATACCGAGCCCTGAGATCGATGCGTCTCTCACCGCTTCACCATTATCCGTTCTAAAATTCCCTTTAGCTTTCACCGTTTGCAGGCCATGTTCCGTTTCAAACGTCCAAGATTCCAACCCCATCAGTGTCAGGCATTGATGGTTGCGTAAGTCTTTGGGAGTAGTCGGTTCACCAAACGTTTTTATATAGTCTGGTGATGCGCAAATAATGCGTTTATCAGGCGCGAGTTTTCGAGCAATCAGACTAGAGTCATTGAGTTCAGCATCTCGAATGGCTATATCAAAACCACCTTCGACTAAGTCAATTATGCTATCACTTAGCCTTAGGTCGATATTTAGGTCTGGGTACTTTTCTAAGAAGCCTTTGAGCGCAGGTATTAAGTGCATACGTCCAAACGAAGCGGGCGCACTAACGCGTAAGGTTCCAGAGGGACTTACTTTTCCTGCGCCAACAGAGGCCCGAGCAGCATCAATATTAGACAGCACCTCCTCAGCGTGAGGTAAAAAGACCAAACCCTCCTGAGTCAGAGAAACCTTGCGTGTGGTGCGGTGCACCAGTCTAACGCCTAAGCCATCTTCGAGTTTATTGATGTAAGAACTGGACACTGCAGGCGATAGACCAAGCTCCTTGCCAGCCATACTAATATTGTGTGTGGCCGCTAGCCGAACAAACAGTTTAAGGTGATCAATATTCATCGCTTATTATCAATTAATTCTATAAAGTGATTTAATTTATGCAGGTATTATCAATCAATTCAATCTTAAATAAAATGAGTGACTAAATCAAATAGAGGCTACTTTTATGAAAGCAATGATAATCAAAGAATTTGGTAGTTCCGATGTGTTCGAGCCATCAGATATTCCCATGCCTGATTTAAAGGCCGGACATGTTTTAGTCAAAGTAGCTGCATCCAGTATTAACACCGTTGACACGATGATTCGCCAAATGGGCGAGGATTTAGCGCCATTATCACCTGCACTACCAGGCGTACTAGGCATGGATTTTTCCGGTACTGTGACCGCTGTTGGTGAGGGTGTCACTCAGTTTGTTGAAGGCGACGAGGTCTATGGCTGTGCGGGCGGCTTGGCCGATCTTCAGGGTGCTCTAGCTGAATACATGACGGCCGATGCGCAATTGATTGCCCGCAAGCCTAAAAATTTAACGATGCGCGAAGCTGCTGCTATTCCGTTGGTCGGCATTACTGCTTTCGAAGGACTTAAGCGCGCACTAGTACGCAAGGGTCAGAAGGTGCTCGTACATGGTGGCTCAGGGGGCGTAGGCCATATCGCCTTGCAATTAGCACGATACTTTGGTGCTGAGGTTTATGCAACAGGCGGGGGCGAGCAACAAATTGATTTGATTCAGGAGCTTGGTGCAACAGGTATCAACTATAAAACAGAGACTGTTTCTGATTATGTTCACAACCACACCGACGACAAAGGCTTTGATGTTGTCTTTGACTCAGTAGGCGGTGCCAATATGGCAAACTCTTTTGAGGCCGCGGCATTAAATGGTCAGATAGCCTCGACTGTTTCAATGGTTGAGTTAGATTTAACCACGGCACACTTCAAAGGGCTATCTTTACACGTTGTGTTCATGCTAATTCCAATGCTCCATAATCATGATCGCGCGGCACATGGAAAGATTCTTCAGCAATTGACCGATATTGCCGAAGCAGGTTCACTTCGCCCCGTGCTAGACAAACAAACCTTCTCACTTGAAGACGTAGGTAAAGCGCATGATCGTCTTTCTAGCGGTCAAGCAATGGGTAAGGTTGTCGTAGATATTTAATTAAAAATTAGAAAGTACAGACTTTTTTGTTAATTAATCTACGCGCTGAGGCATACGATGAATACGCTAAGTACGCCTCTCAATAAGCAGTTATTTCAAATGACCTTACCCATGTTGGCAGGATTGCTGGCCATCATGAGTTGTCACTTGGTAGACAGTGCTTTTATTGGTCAACTAGGCCCGTCACAGTTAACAGCCATTGGATTTACCCCCCCAATATATCAACTTATTATTGGTGTACAGGTTGGTTTGGGTATTGCGACAACGAGCGTGATATCCATAACCCTTGGTGCTCAGAATAAACAAAATGCCAAACAATTGGCGAGTTTGGTGATCATAACCGGCTTTATTCTTATATTAGCGCTATGTTTTATTATCTGGTCCGTTCAAGACAGCATTGTGTTGATGTTAGGCGCTCAACCAGAAATTCTTCCGCTTATTCATGAATATTGGATGCCATGGCTAGTAAGTTGTTGGTTAGGTGCCATGCTTTATTTTGGGTATAGCATCTTCAGAGCATATGGAGAGACCTTACTACCAGGCCTACTCATGATCCTGACAAGCCTCATCAATATCATCCTAGATCCTGTCTTTATATTCGCTCTCGATATGGGCTTGGCTGGTGCTGCATGGGCGAGCTGCGCTGCCTTTGGAATTGGCTGCCTGATACTTTATTATCAGATGATAAAACGTGAGTTTCTATCGCTACCCACACAACAAGAACAAGTAATCGATGGTTTTAATCGAATCTTCTCATTTTTGACGCCATCCATGCTCAGTCAATTTATCCCCCCCTTATCAGCCATGCTAGCAACAATCGTTATATCTTCGCATGGTGACTTAGCTGTTGCGGCATGGGGGCTCGGAAGTCGCTTAGAACTATTCTCAATTATTATCGTTCTAGCATTAACAATGGCTATGCCGCCTATTGTTGGAAGGCTACGCGGAAGTAACAGTTTTGACCAGATTCACCAACTTGTTAAGGCGAGTGTTATCTTTGTACTTGTGTGGCAATTAGTGGTGTCGCTTCTATTAATAACGTTCTCATCCATGATCGGAGGTCTTTTTACCGACGATAGGGATATTATGGATATTTTGAGTAGCTACTTATGGTTCCTACCATTGAGTTTCGGGGCACTGGGGGTGTGCATGATTATGGTCTCGGTTTGTAGTGCACTCGGCACGCCTCGAACCTCTTTGATAATTTCAATCGTTCGATTATTTGCTTGCTACCTTCCTTTGCTCTGGATCGGGTCTGAGCTTGGCGGACCATCCGGCTTATTTATAGGCGCGATGACAGGAAACTTTCTCGCTGGTTTCCTAAGCTGGACTATTTACAAAAAAAAAACAAAGACACTGTCACTAAATAACACACTTGAAAATTGCGTTTTAGCCAGAAGTCAATAACTTCAGTAACCCAGAATAGTATCGTATTAACCCTATTCCTATCGGTATCGATACTTTCCTATACGTCACCCTAAAGCTCATTAAGCGCAGACTACTAAATATCGAAAAAGGCAAGCTTTAGGTCGAAAGCTGGCCATTCGCACTTCTGCAAATAATGACCGCTAACAATCCAGAGCATGAGTTAACTCTCTCTAGTTTTTCCCGTATTGACTCTTCCGCTAAAAGTCAGCCTCTGACGCCGACCCCGGAAAGCTAGGATCGGAGTAGACTTGTATCGCTTAAACTACAACTTTTGATATCGAGAATGAAGAATGCCCACTCTCTCTACATAGTTTTGAGTTTCACGGTACGGAGGAATACCACCATACTTTTTCACTGCGTTTGGCCCCGCATTATAAGCCGCTGAAGCCAATTCGATATTGCCATCAAACCTATGAAGTAGCTGGGCAAGGTATTTCGTTCCGCCGTCAATATTCATCTTGCTATTGAAAGCATTATCAACTCCAAGTTCTTTCGCCGTTGCAGGCATCAGCTGCATAAGCCCCATCGCTCCTTGGCTTGATTTAGCTTTATCATTGAACGCAGACTCTGCATGAATCACAGCCTTAATTAATGCCGGGTCAACGTTATACCGTGTCGCTGTTTGATGAATTTGATCAGAATATTTTGATTTAAATAGCTTTGTTGTATGCCAGTTTACGGTTGAGTGAGAGCTACAAGCAAAACAGGCCACCTTATAAACCTCGTGGGCAATGCCCTTCTCGGGAGCCGTGTCAGAATAGGTAACAACACCATCATCATGACGGAATTTGAATATTTTGCCGAGCGACGGCCTTTTCTGAGAGCTAATAACTTTTGCACCGCTATTCTTAACATTGGTGTACTCTATACGTCCGTCGGCATGAACTATCTTTTTAATGCCTGCAGAAGAGAACGCCAATGCTGGAGCCAGAACAAATGAGGCGCCTAAAATAGCAACTAACAACTTCCTCATACTGACCCACACCCTACAGATCATCTAAGCATTCCCATTTTATTAACTTAAAGTAAGCAATAATTTAAATGTGCCTGACCTTTTTATAATAGCAAAAAGGTGTATATATATTATGACTTTTGACCAGATAACGCTACAAACTGATCATATCTTGACCTAATCCTTTTGAATCCCTTCACCTATCGATTTGTCTCTTACCTCTTCCAAGGTACTTCACAGTCAAGCCGCTCCTCTATTTTTCCATCTTTATAGCTGAGATTGAACGCTCCCATGCCTGGGTTTTCGTGTCGTTCGAATAAGGTTACACGTGCTCCCTACCCAATAACCAAGCAGCACTTAGGCCTGCTATGCCACTTCCTATCACGGCTATTTTCTTTTTCGCCTGGTCCATCTCAGAAACACTCCATAGATTTTAATCTTCTTCAAACAGCTTCCCTAACATTGCGTGATAGATATCTTTATCTCCGATGTAACCTACTACACTATCCTGATCAACCACCAGCATACCATGACCCGTATGATAGCGAATCTCCATTACATCCTTCATCAACGTATTGGTGTTTACTAATGAAGGCTGCTTTAATAACGTTTCAACCGTCTGACCTGGCGACCATTGCTGAAAAGCATGCTCTTGACTGCCATAACGTACCCGGCAACTCAAAGGGGTCTCACCCGGCTTCAACCAATAATCATGACGTCGACTCAGGCAGTATTCATCATTTACCATAGGAAGCTCTCCTAACGGCCGGAGTAACGCGTTGGCTTTAACTACTTCAACCGGGTTAGTATGAGCAACAAAGTTCCGGACATAATCATCTGCGGGATTAAGAACGATATTTTCCGGTGTGTCATGTTGAACAATTTCACCATCTTTCATGATGGCAATATGGTTACCAAGCTTTAACGCCTCATCCAGATCGTGACTTACAAATACAACCGTCTTCTGAAGTTGCTGCTGTAACCGCAATAACTCATCTTGTAACTGATTTCGAATCAGTGGATCTAACGCTGAAAAAGGCTCATCCATTAAAATAATATCGGTTTCCATCGCAAGCGCCCGGGCTAGCCCCACGCGCTGCTGCATGCCGCCCGATAACTCTGACGGACGCATTTTTGCCCATTGCGTTAAGCCAACTAAATCCAACTGATGCATCACACGGTCACGAATATGTTTTTTCTCTAACCCTTTTTGCTCTAACCCAAACGCTACATTTTGGGCAACAGTTAACCAAGGCATTAGCGCAAATTTCTGAAATACCATGGTGATGCGTTCCATACGCACTTTTCGTTTTTCAGCTTCAGATAACGCTAAAAAGCTCTGCATCCCCTGATCGGTCTCTAAAAGTACCTCTCCTCGAGTAATAGGGTTCAACCCATTAGCCGTTCTCAATAAGCTTGACTTACCCGAACCCGATAAACCCATCAGCACACATATCTCACCCTTCGCTACCGATAAACTAGCATTACGAACCCCTGCCGTTAACCCCGTTTTATCAAGAATATCGCTGCGACTCATTCCCTTATCGAGTAGTGGTATAGCGCGCTCTGGATTTTTACCAAATACCACATCAACATCTTTAAATTCAATCACTGATATCTACTCTTAGATAAACGGTCTAACATGATGGCAACCAGCACAATCGCTAATCCGGCTTCAAACCCCATGGCTATATCGACCGTATTCAGCGCTCGAACAACGGGCTTTCCGAGGCCATCCGCACCTACCAACGCAGCAATAACCACCATCGATAGAGACAACATTATGCATTGAGTAATTCCGGCTCGAATACTCGACATTGCGGCGGGTATTTCAACTTTTACCAATAAATTTCTATTGGTGCAGCCGAATGCCTTACCTGCTTCCAGCAACTCTGGAGGAACTTCCGATATCCCCAGATAAGTCAGCCTAATAGGCGCTGCAATTGCAAATACAATAGTAGAGATTAGCCCTGGCACAACGCCTAATCCAAACAATGTCAGCGTCGGTATTAGGTAGACAAATGTTGGAATGGTTTGCATTAAGTCGAGTACTGGACGTAAAAAACGGTATAGCATCGGACGGTGCGCTGCCGCAATACCAACAGGCACACCAATCAAGACGCATGAACCTGTTGCAAACAATACCAGCGACAAGGTTTCAACGGCTTGTTGCCAGTAGCCCAAATTCCAGATTAGCATGAGTGACAAGCCACAAAACAATGCAGTTCCCCAATGCCGTTGCCGCCAGACCGAAAGCGCTGCGACCAATAACATAAAAACGACAGGGTGAAGGCTTAACAGTGCATTTATCAAGCCTTGAATTAAGAACTCCAACGACATCGCAACGTAGTCAAAAAACTCGCCACTATGCTCAATCAAGCCATCTATCAAGTCTTCGGCCCAGTCACCAATGGGGACCTTGTTCTCAGTAATCCAGCTCATAATTGTTCGCATTGCATGGGTAAAAAACAAGCCCCGACAACTCGTTAGATTTGGAACTGTCGGGGCTTTCTTAAGGGCAGGTCTTGTTAATTTAAACCTAGCGCAGTTTTAACCGCGGCAAGAGCAGGCTTTCCGTCAAGTGTTGTAACGCCTGACAACCACTGATCAAGAACTTGAGGGTTAGCCTTCAACCATGCTGTTGCAGCTGCATTTGGCTTTTTACCTTCATCTAATATTGCCGACATAACTTCGTTTTCCATCTGCAACGTGAAGGTTAGATTAGTTAGTAACTTACCAACATTACCGCACTCTTCAACATAGCCCTTTCGAACATTGGTATGCACGGTCGCACCACCCAAGTTTGGACCAAAAAAGTCATCGCCACCTTCGAGGTACATTAGCTCAAAATTTGCGTTCATTGGGTGCGGCTCCCACCCTAAGAATACGATCCACTGATCACGGTGTTTTTTACGTTTAACCTGCGAGAGCATGCCCGCTTCACTAGACTCCACAACACTAAACCCTTTTAGGCCAAACACGTCTTGATCAATCATACCCTGAATTAAGCGGTTACCATCATTACCTGGTTCTATACCGTAAATTTTGTTTTCGAATTTATCTGCAAATTTTGCGATATCCGCAAATGATTTAACACCCGCGTCATAGACATACTTAGGCACAGCTAAGGTGTACTTGGCGCCGTCTAGATTTTTATGGATAGTTTCAACGGTTCCTCTCTCACGGTAGGCTTTAATGTCGCCTTCCATGGTTGGCATCCAGTTACCCAAAAACACATCAATATCGTTATTTTCAAGCGACTTATAAGTAACCGGTACCGAGAGTAGTTGGGTCTTGGTTTTATAACCCATCCCCTCTAGCACGACTGAGGCAGTAGCTGTTGTCGCGGTAATATCAGTCCATCCGACATCGGAAAAATAGACGGTATCACACTGCCTCGCCTGCAATGACACGGGCTGTAACAACAAGGGTGTTATCGCAATAGCAGATAGCACTCGCTTCATAGATACAAGTTTACTGAGTTTGTTCATGTCTTTTTCTACTCTCTGAGTATTTTAGTTATATTCGTTACTTCTTTGTTTTGTTTCCCAGTCGTCATCCATTCCGACATCAGCACTAATGGGTTCGAGTAATTGCGCACCTTTAATAAGGTCTGCCGCACGCTCTGCCACCATAATAGTAGGAGCGTTCAAATTACCATTCGTAATAGTCGGGAATATAGAAGAATCCACCACTCGCAGCTGTGCAATGCCACGCACCCGAGTTTGAGGGTCAACAACCGCCATTTCATCCATCCCCATTTTGCACGAACAACTGGGGTGATAGGCGCTCTCTGCACTATTACGAATAAAATCATCAATCTGTGCATCCGTTACGACCTGCTCACCCGGCTGTATCTCACTACCTCGATATTCATCGAATGCGGGTTGATTAATAATCTCCCTGGTTAATTTCACGCAGTCACGAAAACCTTCACGGTCTACTTCATGCGCCAAATAATTAAACGTTATCTCCGGACTCCGACGTGGATCAGCACTTTTGATCATCACTGTTCCACGGCTTTTGGGCTTATTATGCCCAATATGAACCTGAAAACCATGCCCTGAAAAGGCGGTATTACCATCATAACTCATGGCCGCAGGTAAAAAGTGATACTGCAAGTCAGGCCATTCTATCCCTGGTCTTGACCGAATAAACCCACAAGATTCAAAATGATTCGTCGCACCAAGTCCGTCTTTAAAAAAGAACCAACGAGCACCGATTAAGAGCTTGCTCCAGTAGTCTAACTTGCCGTTTAAGGTGACCGGTTTCTTGCATCTGAACTGAAAGTAAAACTCAAGGTGATCCTGTAAATTCTCACCTACCCCCGGCAGTTCATGCGTTAACTCGACCCCCACTTTTTCCAACACTGTTTTAGACCCAATGCCTGATAATTGTAGCAGATGGGGCGAACCAATTGGACCAGCAGACAAGATAACCTCTTTAGAGACCAAGCTTATCTTTTGCTGGCTTTTATGTTGGTATTGAACACCTACCGCTTTTTTACCATCTAACAGAATCCTTTCAACCAGCGCATGAGTGATAACCGTTAAATTAGGCCGCACCAATGCGGGTTTAAGATAAGCATTGGCGGTAGACCAGCGAACGCCATCTTTAACTGTCATGTGCATTGGCCCAAAGCCTTCTTGCTGCTTGCCGTTATAATCTTCAGTACGAATGTAACCTGCTTGCACACCCGCACGAATAAACGTCTGGTATAGCGGGTTTTGCATCTGATTACCGTTATTAACAGCAAGAGGCCCTCTACTTCCTCGATAGGTATTCTCTTCATCAGATTTCGATGCAAATGCCCAAGTTTCTGCTTTTTTGAAATAGGGTAGACAATCGGCATAACTCCAACCTTCTGCGCCATGACGTTCCCATTCATCAAAATCTTTTGCGTGTCCTCTCACGTAAACCATGCCATTAATTGACGATGAACCTCCCAACACCTTACCGCGCGGACAATGCATACGACGATTATTCAGATAAGGCTCTGGCGCTGACTCAAACTGCCAATTGTATTTTTTAGTATTCATGGGGATAGAAAGCGCAGTAGGCATCTGAATAAAAATGCTTTTGTCACTACCACCAGTTTCTAGCAGAAGTACGCTTACATTCTTGTCTTCAGTCAGTCGGTTGGCGAGCACGCAACCAGCGGAGCCGGCTCCAACGATAATATAGTCGAACTTATTTTCCTGCTTCATGCACCCACCGTATATCAGCTGTTTTTTTCGAATAGGTTCGACCCCAACTTTCGGCATTTGGCTATATATTTTTTATTGATTGAACGTTCAATTAATATTAGTTTAGCTACCAACAAAGACGGTAGCAATTTTAGACAACCCATCTTGTGTATCGCCCCCTCAATTTCTACCCTATAATTCGCTATTTCTATTTATTTCCCCAGAGAGGAAGCAGCTTTATGACCAACTCGCCCACAACAACAGGCAAGGCATTGCTTAATGACGCTCACAAACATATGCCTCTGGGTGTTGCGGACTCCTACCGCTACTGGGGCGAGCAAGATACTGTGTTCCTCAAAAGCATGAAAGGTGGCACTATCACCGATTGTGACGACAACGTATTTGTAGATTTTCGTTTGGCCTATGGGCCTATTATTTTGGGTTATCGTGACGCTCGGGTTGATCAAGCGGTTATCTCTGCGATCACCGAAATCGGCACTATCTCAGGCTTTAGTACCGCTCTCGACTCAGAAGTCGTAAGCCTTGTAAAAGCACTCTGCCCCCACATTGAAAAAATGCGTTTTGCCAACTCAGGCACCGAAGCGGTGATTGGAGCAGTACGTACCGCAAGAGGGTTTACCGGTCGCAATAAAGTGGTAGTGGTAGAAGGAGGCTTTCATGGTCTATATGACGAAATGATGTGGAAACCAGATGTTGACAACTGGGATAGTGAAAGCCAACCAGCCCCCGAGATTATATCGTTTGGAGCAGGCATTCCGGAAAATACTCGCGAACACCTTGAAACCGTGCCACTGAATGATTTCGATGCATTAGATGAGGTGTTTAACAGGGTCGGAAATGATATTGCGGCTATCGTAATCGAGCCGATTATGGGGAACTGTGGAAGTATTTCATCCACCCAGGAATATATGCAAAGGCTGCGAGACATATGTGATAAAAACGGTTCACTTCTAATTATGGATGAAGTTAAAACAGGCTTCCGAGTTGCTAAAGGTGGCGTGCAAGAACTTTACGGAATCAAAGCAGACCTAACTACCTACGCCAAGGCGATGGGGAACGGCTACCCTGTAGCAGCCTTTGGAGGTCGAGCAGATGTCATGGATATGATCAAATTCGGTCCAGATGGTGTGACTCATGGAGGCACCTACACCGCCAATATGGTTGCCCTAAGCGCAGCAAAAGCGACCCTAACCATCCTGAAAGAGACTGATGCATTAGGTATCATCGATCAAATTGGTGCAGATATTCAGAAGGTACTGGGCAGAGTATTCACCCAATTCGGAATTGAACACCGATTCGCAGGCCCAAATGCGATGTTTGGTGTACATTTTGGCGATGACGTCCCCCATAACTATCGTGACTGGAAGAAAACCAACAGCGACCTTTATACCACGTTCGCTCATAACCTGATAAAAAATGGCGTTATGCTGGAACCTGATTCTCGCGAACCTTGGTTTATCTGTGAAGCTCATAAAGCAGTTGACTTGAACTGGTTGGAGAAGGTTGCATCACAATCGATGCAAGAGGCACTAAACCCTTAAACCCAGCAATCAACGGATAGGTTAAATCAACACACATGAAGTTCATCCATACATCTGACTGGCATATCGGCCGGCAGTTTCATAATGTCTCACTGCTTGAAGACCAACGACATGTACTTGCGCAGATAGTTGACTATATACAATCAGAGCATGTAGACGCATTAGTAATAGCGGGGGATATTTATGATCGATCAGTGCCCCCAGCCGCTGCAGTTGAGTTATTGGATGAAGTACTTAACAAGGTCTGTCATGAACTAAGCGTACCGGTCATTATCATTTCTGGCAATCACGACAGTGCAGAACGTTTGCGTTTTGGTGCAAGGCAACTTAAGCAAGCGGGTCTTCACATCATGAGTGATATCAACAAGGTGGCTGAGGCGGTCACCGTAGAGGATTCATCAGGCATTGCGGTGAACTTTTATGGCATCCCCTATCATGACCCAGAGCTAGTCAGGCATCACTACGACACCCCCGTTAGCAACCACGATGAAGCCCATTCGTTTCTGGTAGATACCATCAAGCAGTCAATACCTTCGCCCGATTCAATCAACGTATTACTGAGCCACTGCTTTGTGGATGGCGCTGAAGAGTCCGAATCAGAAAGGCCCCTCTCAATAGGTGGAGCTGATAGGGTATCTTATATGCCAATGACTGTTTTCAATTACACTGCACTCGGTCACCTGCATAGCCCCCAATATAGAGGTGAACCCACTATTCGCTATTCCGGTTCAATACTAAAATACAGTTTCTCTGAACAACATCAGAAAAAAGGCATCTCATTAGTGGAACTTGATGCTAACGGCAAAGCTGACATAACCCCACTCACCCTCTCCCCGTTGAGAGACATGAGAGTGATTGAAGGGTCGCTAGCGGATATTATCGACTCTGGAAAAACAGACCCCGGCAGCAATGACTACATAATGGTCAGGCTCACAGATACACATGCAATTCTGGATTCGATGGGTAAACTCAGGTCTGTATACCCCAATATTCTGCACCTCGAAAAGCCTGGAATCATGGCTGTGGGCGAGAAAAAAGCCATGAATAAAGAGAAGCTGAAACGAGGTGAAATGGAAATGTTTCAGGATTTTTTTGATCAGGTTTCTGGCAATAATTTATCAGCAGAGCAAAATAGCGCGTTAGAAACCGTCATTGATAGCCTTCACAAGAAGGAAGCCAAACAATGAGGCCGAATAGATTAACCATTCAAGCCTTCGGCCCTTTTGCCAATAAAGAAGCGCTAGATTTTACGCTTCTGGGCGATAACCCCCTATTTTTAATAAACGGACCTACCGGAGCAGGTAAAAGCTCCATTCTCGACGCAATCTGCTTTGCACTTTACGGCCAAACAACCGGGAAAGAACGTGAACCTTCCCACATGCGCTGCGATCATGCTGCACCTGACTTGCTAACAGAGATAACACTGGATTTTTCACTAGGCGATCAACACTATCGTATTCGCAGAGCCCCCACACAAGAGCGCCCAAAGTCTAGAGGGGAAGGCACCACCACCCACCAGACTGAAGCGCAGCTATGGCAATTAAAACCTGAAGGCGACGACCTTTTAGTGCCTCAAAAAGCACAAGAAGCCACCACTACAATAGAAACCCTTACCGGCCTTAATGTAGAACAGTTTCGGCAAGTAATGGTGCTGCCACAAGGCAAGTTTAGAGACTTTCTGATGGCAGACTCCAGTCAACGAGAGTCGATATTTAGTAAGCTTTTCCAAACTCAAATTTATAAACGTATCGAAGATGCACTTAAAACAAAGGCTGCCTCTATTCGCAAAGATGTTGATGGGCTACAAAACCAAATAAAAGGCATATTACAAAGCGCAGACTTAGAAGCAGAACAAGAGGCACAAGATCAGCTTAGAATATTGAGACCACAACTAGAAGCCGCCACGCAGCAAAAAGAACAAACAGGCGACGCGCTAGTAAAAGCGGAAAAAAATCTAGAAGCCGGTAAAATACTGACCAAAGCCTTTTTAGCATTAAATGAAACGCAAAAAGTGTTTGATGTACTCGAAGCCAAACAACCCTGCATCAATACAAAACAACAAACTCTAAAGCGCGCTCAAGCAGCACAAAAAATTGAACACCTTCGTACAGCGCTGACCAAGTCAAGTCAGGACAAAGAGCAGTTACGCAAAGATGTGGTCGCAACAGAGCAAAGCCTGACCCAGTACCAAAACAACCTTGCCCAAGCGCAGTTAGCGTTAGATCAGGCAGAAAAAGACAAGCAACCAATCGATCAATTGAAAGAGCAATTAGCAGACTTACGAAAGCTAGAGCCCAAAATCAATCAATTGACTGATGCAGTAAAGCAAGCTCAAATAACACAAGCCTCAGTCGAACAAGCAAACACCGCTTTTGAGCAACAGCAGTCGCAATACAAGCAACTCATTACCCGCATTGCCACCTCGGAAGAACGGGTTAACCAATTAAGACTATCGTCTGCCACATTACCCGACAAGCAACGCCAATTAGATAGCTTGCGCTTATTGGGCCAGCAACGAGCAAATTTAGATAAGCGAATGGATGAGTGCAATACTCTCAAACAAGAATACAGCAAGAGAGAAGTGCAGCTTAACAGTTGCAAAAGTCGCTTCGAGGTACAAGCCAATCAAGTTAAGACATTAGAATTCAACTGGCATAGTAGTCAGGCAGCAATATTAGCCGCAGAACTTAAACAAAACGAGCCCTGCCCGGTGTGTGGTAGCCAGGAGCACCCAGCGCCCGCTAACACTCAATCAGAGGTTAGCCATGTTACCAAGCAGGATATTGAAGCCGCAAGAGCCACTCAAACCACATATCAGCAACAGTTGACCGACGCCCAAAACCATGTCACGCAAACATCCACTCGATTACAAAGCATTCACGTATTACTGGAAGAGCAGCAACATGAGCTTGGCGATAGCCTACATAAATCAACCAATCAGCTTCGTGAGGATTGGCGACAGCTCAATGAAGAAATAGCGTCTCTTCTGACACGTCAAAAAGAACAAATCGAGCTCGAAACCCAACTACAAACACTGGCTCAACAAAGAATACAAACAGAACAACAACTCGATACGAGTCGAATTACTTTGCAAAAAGCGCAACAAGACCAAACCATCGCTATGCAAAACAAACTGCATATTGAACAAGCCCTGCCTGAATATTACAGAGCAATCGGTGTACTTTCTCAACAAATTCGGCATTTGGATGCCCAAATAAAGTCAATAACCACGATATATGAGCTGGCGCTAAACAGCTTTGATGTCAGCAGACAAAAAGTCACCCAGACATTAACGATACGTGAACAACAACAAATACAACAAAAAACAATTGATCAAGCATATACCGAAGCACAATATAACTGGGAACAAGCGCTCAACAGAAGCGCCTTTAAAGACGATAATAATTTCCTACAGGCATTAACCACTGAACCAGACCAAGCGTTACTGCTGAACGAAATAGAAACATTCACACATCAATTCAGTGGTTGCAAGGCAACTTTAGCCCAGCAAAAACGTCAACTGGCTGAACAAACTCGGCCCAATATAGAAAAGCTTGAAGCAGAGCAGCACAACTTAAAAGCCGAGTCAGAGCAAGCACTTAATCTCTGTAAAAAACTAGAGAACCGGTACCAGCAACTCGCTAATGTGGTAAATAAATTAGAACAGGCACATAAATCTAACCACGCCTTAGAAAAGCAATATAAAATCTATGGCACACTAAGCGATGTAGCCAATGGCCAAACAGGCAACAAGATTAGCTTACAACGCTTTGTGCTAAGTGTATTGCTAGATGACGTACTCATTGAAGCCTCTCATAGGCTTAACAATATGAGCAAAGGACGATACTTATTAATACGGAAAGAAGAACGAGCAAAAGGCAACAAGGCTTCAGGGCTTGAGTTAGAAGTAGAGGATGCATACACCGGCAAAACACGCTCAGTCGCTACTCTATCTGGAGGAGAGTCATTTATGGCTGCGCTATCGTTAGCACTAGGGCTCTCAGATGCAGTACAGGCTTATGCAGGAGGAATTAAACTTGAAACTCTGTTTATTGACGAAGGGTTTGGCAGCCTTGATCAAGAGTCTCTCGATCTGGCCATCAAAATGCTGATAGACCTTCAGAGCAGTGGCAGAATGATTGGCATCATATCCCATGTAAGTGAATTACGAGACCAGATGGCCTTACGCATAGACGTTCATAGCACCGCTCAGGGTAGCAATATTACATTAAGTGGGGCGTAGTATTACACCTCTTCCTTCCATAAATTAAATAATATTTTACACATAAACCAAGACCTGTCGAAAATACTTACACAATAATTGCTCAACCTCACGACAAAATAACAGTTTTATTATATTTTATAATCACTTAAAAAATATGGCACATTTTTAGCTTTAAGATAAAAAAGCCGTAGTAAAGTGCGGAAATGGTTTTTGCAGTCCCATTACTAGAGATTAAACTTATATGAAAAATACAGTTAAAAGCATCATTATGGCAGGCAGCCTGTTTGCTACTTCAGCTAGCGCTACTGTTATTACGAACGGAAGCTTTGAGTCAAACGTAGGCTTAACCGGTTCAAAATGGGGAGTATTTAACTCTATTGATGGCTGGTATACCTCAGATGGTTCAGGTATTGAAATTCAGCGAAACACTATTACTACCGCACAAGATGGTAGTCAGTATGTTGAATTAGATAGCCACCACGGAAACAGCAACAGCTCAATGTCGCAAGACTTGTTTGGCCTATCGGTTGGTGAGACTTACCAGTTAGATTTCTGGTATAAAGCTCGTACCGGTGCAACCAATGACAACGGCATCAATGTTAGCTGGGGTGAGTCACCTGACCTATCTCCTTTCACTTACGCATTCAATGTTGATGGTGTCGCACCAATGCCTTGGACATTAGTAACAGGCTTCCTAACCGCTACAGCAGCAGAAATGACGCTTACGTTCTCTGCTACAGGTACAGAGAATACATTAGGTGGGTTTATCGATAATGTTAGCTTGAAGGTAGCATCAGTGCCTGAGCCGGCTTCTATTGCGCTTCTAGGTCTTGGCCTATTGGGTCTTGCTAGCCGCAGACGCAAGCAGGCTTAAGTTTAGCTTTAGGCTAAATAATCAAATGCCCAGCCATTCGCTGGGCATTTTTTTGTCCATCATTTTTCATCAACGCTATAATCAGGCTGCGACACAAAGAACCTTTCAGAAAAACAGTCTTTGAGTTAACAACAAAGGTGTACGTTAACGCCGACGATTAGATGGTTTCTTCCCAAACGCTCTATCTTTAGTGCGCCGCTTTTGAGCCGTTCGGGTATTTTTGCGGGATACAGGTGCTTCTTTAGTGAGATCAGGCTCATATCCGGGCAACCACTGCTGCGGCAAACGGGCATCTAAAATCGCTTCAATCTCTTCCAGCAACCAATTTTCATCTGAGCTTAACAATGATATTGCCAAACCTGAAGCCCCAGCCCTGCCCGTGCGCCCTATACGATGTATATAGTCTTCAGCTATATACGGCAGCTCATAATTAATAACGAACTTTAGTTGCTCAATATCCAGCCCTCTGGCAGCTACGTCTGTCGCCACCAAGGCTCGAGTTTTACCTTGCTTGAATTCTTCAAGCGCTCGCTCGCGCGCACCTTGAGACTTATCCCCATGAATAGACTGCGTTTTGATGCCGTCTTTGCACATTTCACGGGCTAGTGCATCTGCGCCTTGTTTAGTTCGAGTAAATATCAGAACCTGATGCCAGTTTTTTGCCCCAATAAGATGTGATATCAATTCGCGCTTACGGTCTGCATCGACTGCATAGACGATTTGCTCAACCTGTTCCGCTGCAGTATTGCGGCTGTCGACCTCAATTAATTTAGGTGATTTGAGCAGATGCTTACTGAGATCAAATATCGCTTGGTCAAAGGTGGCAGAGAAAAGTAGTGTCTGTCTAGCGGCAGGAACCTGTTTCAAAATACGATTAATCTCATCACTAAACCCCATATCAAGCATGCGATCAGCTTCATCAAACACTAAAACCTGTAATTGGTCGAGCTTAACAACCCCTTTAAACATTAGATCAAGCAATCGACCCGGGGTCGCAACGAGCACATCGGTACCTTGCCTTAGTTCTTTTATTTGCGGGTTTAGACTAACGCCACCATAGGCTATGTTGATTTGTAGGGAGGTATTCTGCCCATAACCCACAAAACTACTATGAACCTGCTGAGCCAGCTCTCTTGTAGGCGTTAAAACCAATGCACGAACAGGACGGTAGGATTCTTCCTGTAGCGTTGAAGGTGACAAACTTTCGCTGAGCTGATGAAGAATGGGCAAAGCAAATGCAGCAGTTTTACCGGTCCCCGTCTGAGCACCTGCCATAATATCTTGTTGGTTTAAAATTGCGGGGATCGCTTCAGCCTGAATTGGAGTGGGCTCTCTATAGCCGAGTGATGAAACTGCAGCAACTAAATTTTTATTCAGGCCTAAAGAAGAAAAATCCATAACACACTACTCACAAATTATATTGCGCGCAGTGTATCAGAAATTGCAAGAAAGCTGAGAGGTCAACAATCTAAAAAGGATAATAAACCGGTTAGTTAATACCCAGCAGTTCAACTTCAAATATCAATACTGACCCTGGACCTATAGGGCCTGCCCCGCCGTCACCGTAAGCTAAATCACTAGGGATAAAAAAGCGCGTTTTTTCACCCTCTACCATTAGCTGTAACCCTTCGGTCCAGCCTTTAATGACTTGATTCAAGCCAAAATCAATAGGCTGCCCCCGTGCGACGGAACTATCAAAAACTGAACCATCAATAAGCGTTCCATGATAGTGAACGTTTACACGATCACTACCTTTCGGGTTAACTGTACCCGTTCCTTGGTGGATCACCTCATACTGCAAACCTGAGTCCGTGACTTTAACGCCTTCTTTTTGAGCATTCTCCGCTAAGAATTCTGCACCTTTAGCCTTGTTTTCAGCTGCTAGTTTTTTATTGACGATCGACCTGCGAACTAGAAACGCGGCGATCAATGCCACCACCACAACAATTACAATCTGTGCCACAATAATTACCTTTATAGTTTTTATGTCTCAAAATCAAAATACAACTTCAATACCTGAGCGCTTAACATTGATATCACTCAAGGTGGGGGTAAATGCACTGCCTGTTAACTGTTTTATATCCAGCAATACAATAACCGGTAGGTCCTGCCCTACTAACTGGGTAACCTGATTGACCAGATCCTTATCGGCTGCGGCTGAAGAACCTAACCAATCCAAACTGGCTATTTTAGGTTTAACCAATTGTAACTGTTGTGCCTTATTATCAAAGCGAATGCCACCTTTCACCAATGCTTTAGCCTTAGCTGTTTGCCCACTAACCACATCTTTAAGTGATATATTCAGAGCAATACCCACTTCTTGCGACTTTTCGTAAAAGTGAGGTTTAGGCTCAGAAAGCGTAATATGATTCTCCCCCATACGGGTCTCATAGGGGAAGGTCATTTCTAACATGGCATTTACTTGAGATTCGCCAATCATAAAGCCAAACGCGCAAACCACCGAAGCTAATAATGACGCTGATATTAAAACAACTATCTTATGAGCCTGAGAGAATCTAAATCCCTTAAACAGCATATTCATATCCTTTTTATAAAACTTTAATTACCATCATTCTATATAGTTCCTACACTGAAACACAGCATTCTAGATATCTTTGTACGTCATACGGGCTAGTCAATCGGCTTTTAGTAAGGTTACACTGCTACGAATTCAGCATTTACAACAAAAGCAATACACGGAAAAACGATATGGATTTTACGGAAGTACTAAAGAGTCGTAGAAGTATTAGAGCATTTTCAGATAAGCCCGTTGATCAGGCTATTCTGGATGAGATCCTACTTGAAGCACTGGAATCACCCTCCAGTTCGAATACTCAGCCCTACAAATTCGCAGTAGCAACCGGAGAGACCTGTAAGCAGCTAGGTAACGAACTGCTTACCAAGTACCACAAGTCCAATAAAATTCAGAAGCAACCATTACCACTAAAGATCATCTCTGCCATCACGAGCGATGCACTTCCAGATAGTGATTTTAAACCTATGTTAGGTAAATATCCCTCGGTATTCCAAGAGAGAAGAATGTCTACTGGTATGGGCCTATATGAAGTATTGGGAATTGAGCGAAAGGATAAAAAAGCGCGTGATGAGCAGATGGCCAAGAACTTTACGTTTTTTGATGCACCCGTTGCAATATTCGTTTTTATTCACCCCGGTATGCAGCATACCGCATTGCTTGATGCGGGCATCTTAATGCAATCTTTGATGTTATCAGCCACAAACAAGGGGCTGGGTACTTGCGCACAAGGCGCGTTAGGAATATGGCGCTCCCCTATTGATAAACACTTTAGCATCCCGAAAGACTATAAACTGGTCTGCGGATTAGCCTTGGGCTATCCAGAAGACGATAAGGTCAATAGCTACAAGCCTAAAAAGATAGCGTTGGACGAGCTATTAATACCTGAAAAGTAATTCAGAAAAATAGTGCGGTTGAATAGAGTAAATTGGCGTATAATTCTCCGCTTATTTACTCTACCTTTTGTAAGCGTCCGCTAAATGAATACTATCGATACCAGCCAATACCCAGCACTTCTAGCCAGCAAAACCGAACACATCAAACAAAGGTTTGCTGAATTCACCGTACCTGAGTTAGAGGTATTTTCCAGCCAGCCAAGCCACTTCCGCCTGCGCGCCGAATTTCGCGTCTGGCATACTGGAAATCGTTGTCATTATGCGATGACCGAAAAAGGTAACAATAAAAATATTTATGAAGTGACCGACTTTCCTATTGCCTCAGAACTCATCAATACACTCATGCCAGCCCTACTGGCAGAGCTCAATAGTACTGACGCGCTTAAGCATCGATTGTTTCAAGCCGAGTTTTTAACCACTCTTAGTGGTGATGCATTAATTACTCTAATCTATCACCGTCAACTCGATGATAACTGGAAGACCCTTGCTCTGGCGCTGCAAGAAAAACTAGGGGTCTCGATCATTGGGCGAGCAAGAAAACAAAAAGTTGCTTTAGATCGGGATTACGTCATTGAAGCGTTAACGGTTAATAACCAGTTATATAAGTACAAACAAATAGAAGGCGGCTTCACACAACCAAATGGTGAGATGAACCAAACCATGCTGACCTGGGCACAATCCTGTTCTAGTTTAACCGCACCCTATAAAGACTCCGATTTAGTTGAGCTTTATTGTGGCAATGGTAACTTCTCAATCGCATTGGCTGGGCACTATCGTAAAATACTAGCAACAGAAATATCTAAAACGTCGGTTAACGCGGCTCAGTACAATATTCAGGAAAACAACATCGATAACCTGATCATTGCCCGACTTAGCAGTGAAGAGTTTGTACAGGCTCTACAGGGCGAACGAGAGTTTCGTCGCTTAGAAGGAATTGACCTTTCGGAGTATCAATTTGATACCGTTCTGGTAGACCCCCCTAGAGCGGGGCTGGATGATGAATCAGTCAAACAGGTTCAGAAATATGACAATATTATCTATATTTCATGCAACCCTGAAACCTTATGCAACAACCTACAAGTATTCGCTCAAACCCACGATATTAAACGCTTCGCACTGTTTGACCAGTTCCCTTACACTAACCACGTAGAGTGTGGAATTTTACTAATAAGAAAGAATACCCAGCCCTAAACTAAAAACTATTTGAGGTTTCTGGTCTCTTTTTCAGGGTGAGGAGGCCGCTGATTTTTGGTTATTTCCTCAAATTGAGTCAATTGTTCAGCTGTCAAAATAGGCACTAGTAACTGAATTGTTTCCTCATGAAGTGCATCCATCATATTTTTCTCTTGTTCGCGCGAAGATTGGTTTTGCTTTCGTACATCCATTCTTTTTTCATGTTGCCGTTCCATAACACTCAAAAAGCTCACACTTTGATCTTCTGACAACTTAAGAAGTTCAACCAAATGTTCCGGTCCTTTTCGCCCCTCTCGCTCAGGTGAACCAGAGGTTTGTGCCTGCCCAGCTTGTGAATACAAAAAAAGTGTAATTAACATAAATAAACTAATAAATAACGTATTTAACCCTATTAGTGTTTTCATCTTCCCTTCCTTTTAACCATGTAAGAAAATTGTATGCATTGAAGGTTACAGACTAAATAAGGAAGAAATATGTAAGAAATAAACATCATGACAAAAAAAGCCAATGATAATATTACTGTCATCGGCTTGTTAACGAGCAAAGCAGGTTGCTTAAAACCCTATGCTGCGGTATTCATTTTTTTTCGCGGCTCTCTACGCATCTGTTTAACCTTACGGTCTTCCAGAGGATATTTTTGAAGACTTGCAAACTGAACAGGGCTTTTTTTGTATTTAATAAAGAAAATACGCCCTACGGACGATTACACTACGCCCCCCTCACCCGTACTATAAACTCATCTTTTCAAAAGAGTGAAACGACTTAAACCTTCAGGCCGTTTATGTCGTTTTATTCGAAGATTTTCAATAAGGGCAATCCTACATTATTCGCCCTATCCTATAGCGGTACATGATCAACGTTCGGCATCATGTATCGCTTTTTTTTTGCCTAAAATTCGCGTCCTAGAAAAGTACCTGCATTAGTTTATCATCACAGACCTCTCAGCAATACGCTTACTCCAGTTACCACCATGCTGACTTTCACATGCTTCTTCAGTATCAAAACACACTTGTTTCTGTACGTGTTTAAACTTCACACCAACCTTAAGCAGACTGCCTTGAATAAGGTTACGAAAATACGTATCTAACGCTTGCTCACGAGCTTTATCTAACGACTCGTCTGTGTCAAACACACAGGTAACCACCAAGCTGCCCGGAAAACAGTCATATTTTGCAGTATGGGTCAGCCACTTAAACCCTTGAACATGCTCTAAAGCGGTATCGCAGGCAATGGTAAGCGCCTTCCTGACATTATTATCTATCTTTTTATCCGTTCTGCGCATGTTTAAGGCCGTCTAACTTCATAAATTTATGGTGTAAATTATAGATTGTTAGCGTTATTAAAGAAACGCTGTCATCAATGTGTAATGAACAAGCGCTTACTCGAAATACTTGCCAAACCTGGGCTAAAGCACTATTTCAAGAAGTTAATCAGTATGTAATCCACAGAACACGAGCACAACGTTGGATATAACCAACCATCATTGAGTATTTCATCGACTTATCTGAAATGTAAATTATGATTAAATATTCCCTCTCGGATAGAAAATTGCGCTGAGATAAGTAATACTCAAAGCAATTACAGTAATCACATCACTGAAAACCTAACAAGTAGAGTTATGATTAAACAGAGGGCATTAAGATTACCCCATAGATTTATGACGATATTAATCATATCGCTTTTTTGTTGGTTCTCACCGGATCTATATGCAGGAAAAAAAGCCTCTCACCTAAGCTCTGCCAACCAACCAACGCTATTAACCCGAACGATTATCGTCACCACCGGTGAGTGGCCCCCCCTTATATCCAATAGAAAAATAGGGGGCGGGCCAATTTCTACAGTTATTTCCGAAGCGTTTGCAATCAGTGGAATTAAAGTCGAATTTCAATTTTTTCCGTGGAAACGAGCGTTGCAAGAACTAAGGATCGGTCGAGCGATAGCAAGCTCAGCCTGGCGGATAACAAAGGATCGAGAGCAAGAGTTTCTGTTTAGTGACGGTATTTACGACAACCAAAATGTATTTTTCCACCTTAAAAGTACTGTATTCGACTGGAAACAATTAAGCGATCTTGAAGATTATTATATTGGCGCGGCCCTAGGCTACGCCTACAGCGAAGGCTTTGATAAAGGTGAAAAGAAAGGTGATTTTGAAGTATTCCGAGTTAATAAAGAAAAATCGCTTATTGATATGCTATTAACCAAGCGTATTGATGTTTTCCCTGCCAACCGTGAAGTTGGACTACAACTCATCCGCTCACAAACACCAGACGCATTTAATCAATTTACTATTCACCCTAAAGCCTTATCATTTAACCCGTTGCACTTAGTTTTTAACCAAGACAACAAAAGTAAAGCGTTATTAGATAAGTTCAATAACGGCCTACGACAGCTTAAACAATCTGGGCGTTACGCAGAAATATACGATACGAACAAGAAGTAACTGTATTTCGGCTCAAAAAACTAACGGGGCAGAATCCACTCTTTAAAACCCGCATCCTCTAATTCCCAAACACCTCGAGCGGGGCAATATAGCAATTGATTTAATCTTAAGCGCTCAATAGCATTCAGTAGTCATAGGTTGAGTTGGCGTTGTTTTACTTGTTTTTGATAAAACCACCCCAACACTAAGCAGTAGTCCACCTCATTACTCCCACATTAATGATGCCAAATATTGCGCTAGAACACGCGGATACCTTTAGGAAAATCATGCAGCCCGACACACACAACAAACATCACCCTGAAGAAAAACATAACAAGCGTTTATCAGTTTTATTCGAACTTATCAGCTTTATAAAACCCTATAAAAGGATTGTTTTCGCTGCGTTCGTAGCACTTATCTTTACGGCAGGAGTAACATTGTCGATAGGCCAAGGCGTTCGACTACTGATCGACGACGGGTTTGCACAGCAGTCTCAAGAACAACTAAAACAGGCGGTATTTTTTATACTTGGCATTACGGTACTGATTGCCAGCGGTACATTTTTTCGCTTCTATTTGGTCTCTTGGCTGGGTGAACGGGTTAGTGCCGATATTCGTTTAGCTGTATTTAATCACGTAATTACCCTTCACCCTAGTTACTTCGAAACCCATGGAAGCGGCGATATTATGTCGCGCATTACGACCGATACCACGCTGCTGCAAAACATTATTGGGTCATCATTTTCGATGGCTATGCGAAGTGCTCTGATGTTCCTAGGTGCATTAGCCATGCTATTTGCTACTAATATTAAGCTAACGCTAATCGTAATGGCATCTGTTCCTTTTATACTGGTGCCTTTACTTGTTTATGGTCGGCGAGTAAGAGCGCTTTCTCGTAAGAGTCAAGACTCAATGGCGGATGTGGGTAGCTATGCCGGAGAAGCCATTGAACATATTAAAACAGTACAAAGCTATACCCGAGAAACCGAAGAAAGACGTTCGTTTTCTAATGAAGTTGAAAAGTCCTTCTCCATCGGAAAAAACAGAATACGACAGCGCGCTACGTTAATAGCAGGCGTCATCCTTATCGTATTCAGTGCGATTACCGGCATGCTTTGGGTCGGTGGCAGTGATGTAATATCAGGCGTCATGAGCGGAGGAGATTTAGCCGCCTTTGTATTCTATGCTATTTTAGTCGGTTCCTCTTTAGCAACAATATCCGAAGTATTCGGGCAACTCCAACAAGCGGCAGGTGCGACAGAAAGGTTAGTAGAAATACTCCATGAAAAAAGCCATATACGGCGTCCCGTTAGCAACACAGTTTCAAGCTCCACGCTCAGGCCTGAAGTTAAATTTAAGAATGTTACCTTCCATTACCCATCTCGCCCAAACCAACCGGCTACCGAATCGCTATCGCTAGTCGCAGAACAAGGTAAAGTCCTCGCACTGGTGGGGCCTTCTGGCGCCGGTAAAACAACCCTATTTGAATTAATGCAGCGTTTTTACGACCCTCAATCAGGTCTCATTTGTCTGGGGGGAACCGATATACGTCAAATAGACCCAGACGACCTCCGCAAACAGATGGCGCTCGTTCCTCAGCAGCCTGCCCTATTTAGCCATGATGTATTTCACAACATTCGCTATGGAAACCCAAAGGCGAGCGACGAAGAGGTAATAGAAGCAGCCAAAAAAGCCCATGCCCATGAGTTTATTCTGAAGCTTCCAGAAGGCTATAAAAGCTTCTTAGGTGAACGAGGCGTTCGCTTATCCGGAGGCCAACGGCAACGTATCGCCATTGCAAGAGCGATACTAAAAGATCCTAAAATACTATTATTAGACGAAGCGACCAGCGCACTGGATAGTGAGAGTGAACACCATGTTCAGCAAGCACTTCATGAGTTGATGAAAGGTCGCACCACCTTGATCATCGCTCATCGACTATCCACTATTCAGCATGCCGATAAAATTGCGGTGCTGGAGAATGGCCGGTTGATGGATATAGGCAATCATCAACGATTAATGGATAATAGTGAGCTGTACCAGAGGTTAGTTCAACTGCAGTTTAAGCAGTTTCATTAACAAACATCGCGCAAAAGTGGCGCAGTTTTCTAACGTTAAAGTGATGCCTTTAATGCCTTTTCATGAGCAACGACAAACTCTTCAGGCATTTTTGACGGCCTTCCTGTTTTAAGAGAGATACAGGCGAAATCCATTTTCGCCTTCAATATCGTTTTACCGGTTAACCTGTTCACCAATTGAAAATGACGAGTGGATTGTAGCCTCATATCACTCGATGTAACCCAGGTACCCAGTAGAAGTTCATCCCCTTCATAAGAGGCCGATAAGTAATCTATTTCAGTACGAATAATCACCATCGCTTTACCCAGCGACTCTTTTACATCCCACCCACACCCGAGTGCTTCGATATGGTTCCAAGCTATACCCTCAAGCCACTCGAGGTAGCGAACATTGTTGGTATGCCCTAGCCGGTCGGTATGTTCTGATTTAACAGTAATCTCATTTAAAAACGGATTGGGCCACTGCCATTCTATTATTGGTTCGTTCATTCTGTAGTTCCGCAAACAGGTATCAAGGACATTGAGTCTAAATACATCAAGCTGAAGAACACATATGCCGTTTCGTTTAAGTTGTCGTAAAAACAGCTCTACAACCCGCATTGCGTTGTTTTCGTTTCTTAGAGCTGTCGCGTGTGTTTTGTTAATTTTGTCGTAAAATCCTATTTGTTTCGCTCAAAATGTCGCATTTTATTTTCCTTTAAAATCAACAGGATACAAAGCACTCCATTTTAAGCCTGTTCGAGAGCAAAATATCTGAGACAGTTTTTAACAGATATACGATTTGCTAGTAAGCAAGGATTCTATGTTACTGATAATAAAAATACACGGATCAATACGAACCGTCTACAAAAGACTAGCAGGTGTTTAGCGAAAGACTATTGCAGATTTATGCTCAATACTCAATCTGGCCGCTTCAAACAAAGCTATCCACGCCATTAGCTCGTCACTATGTCTATCGCTTGACCATGCTCTAGCGTTGACTTCTGCAGCTTCCTCATCACATAGGATTCCATCTCTTAGACTTATACCAAGCTCAGGAGCCAGTGAGACTAATTCCTTCATCAGCTCGTAGCTTGAGCCAAGAAAAGTACCCTGTATTCGCTTGTCGTTGCTCACATTATGAAACTCAACCGGCAAATAAAAGCCATCGAAATCAGAATGACAAACTAGATGACTTTCAGAAGAATGACCATCCATTGTGTCTGTGTAGAGTTGGCGTAGCTGAAATATCTTGCCGTAGCTAAAGTCATTGCTAGCCGCTCGATTTTTCATATCTACAATGGCTGTAGGCTCAGTATGCGTAGAAACTCCCTGCTCAACCAGAACCGTATTCATTGCCTTGAATTGTTGTTCGAGGGTTACCGCAATATCCGGGTCATATTTTAAACATGAAGCATAGAACCCAACATAAATTGAAACACCCATACTCAGCTCCTGTAAGTAAAGCATACGCTTAGATTGAAATTAATACTTGGCACTATCGGCCTTTATTCGGGATGGAATAACGGTAGTTACCAAAGCCTTCATCAGTCGGTGAAATTATTGGAACCAATTTACCTGCACGCATCCATTTATAAACGGTGTTTCTTGTTACACCGAGCAATGACGCTAACTGAGGACCTGTCACCGTTCTCGCAATTATCCGCTTAAGTGCAAACACTTCTTTCTTAAAACAGAGAATTTCTCCTGGGCATTCAGGAACAGATGTCGAGCGCAGATAGCCAGACAGGACAAATTGTTTTCTTACATGGGAGCGGTCGTAGCCGAGTTGTCTAGATGCAGCTCTCAAGGGCATCATTTCCGGGTAATTTTCGAGCAGTGCTTTTAGTCGGTTTAAATCGGCCACTGTAAATTGAATGCCAGGCAAACTCTTTGAATGATGCCCCGGGTGCGTGTATGGGAGGATCCATTCGTCTCGCGTTAATAAACGCAATTTATTAACCGTTACACCCACGTATTGAGCTGCAGCGTTCAGCCCATACAACAAGCTTGGTTTGCTATGCTGCTTTAGTCGACTCACCAGAGTTTTGATATATTGCCACTTATATATGCGGATTCTACTGCGGTGTGTACATCTAGAATTGACTGCTTTTAAAGAAGGTATGAGGTCTTCCCTACCGCTAGATAAAAGAAACTCTTTTGCCGCTATATGAAAGCAATATCTATCCCGAAAGTTATCAATATCTACGTCAGAAAACCCGTATACATTCCTATTTCTACAACAACGGGAACTTGACGTGATGTAACGTTTCTTGATCAAATAATAGAGAGCATTCAGATTGATATTTAAGAATTCCGAAGTTTCTTTCGCCGAACGCAACTCTCTTTTTTCAAGTGATTCAAGCGCTTGAAGGTATTGCCTCTCGATCACAAGATTGCCTAGTGGGCCGACATTGCTGTGAAACTTATAAACGATGCTTCCCTCTAGGCACTTGTATATAACTTTGGAGAAAGCTTGCTCTGGAAACAACTGCAAAGTTCTCAAAGGGACACATCTTATGTCATCTGAAGACGCTCCCATCTTGAGCTTTTCATTCAACGAATAACAAGACTTCTTCTGTATCAACCAATCTCTTTGATGGAGCCGCTTCCTACCATCCAGCAGTTTTGCCTCAACAAGCTGCTGCACCCAGTTTTTAGATATACCCGTAAGCTTGGCTGCTTGATCAAGTGACAGCCATGAACCAACACTTTCTGTCAGAAGACCGTCATCACTTGCATCGACCAACCGGATTCGCTGGTTCTTCTGAACCACATCTAAATTTTCGTATTCAACAACCCTTTCAATATTAGTTGGTTTGCTCTCATAATCTCGAGCAGTTTCCTTGATGGTTTTTAACAAAGAGCTTTCGCCATATCTCGACCTTCGCAGAAGCTTTGATCCATGCCATCCACCCTCTTCAAATACAGTTAGCTGATTATAAAAATCCCCCGTATACCCAGACTCAACCATTCGCTTCACATAATCATGACAATCACCCAGAATAGAACGAAATCTAACTTCGCGTCTCCCTTGAGATTCAACATACCGCCTCATTAGAGGCTCAATATTAATGATGTCATTTTCGATTAATGTACCGACATACTTACAACCACTAACGACTCGCCGTTGATTCCAAGACTGAATTAACAGTTCATCATGGTTCCTTACACTCTGGTACCAATACCAAAGACAAAACTGAAGCTCATAAAGCCTGTTAAGCAATAAACAAGATGATTCAGCACTCATGGCGCTATCAAGAAAGGAAACAATTTTAATTTCATAAGAGGTAGCGTCGATTCTCCTTAACTTAGATAGACGTCTGCCACAGGCACACTTATTCACTGAGAATGGGTAAGTGTCTATTGACGCGCCACATTTGCAGGAACTCACCAACCTCAAACCATGGTCAATACAACAGGTAACTGGCAAGAGCTGCCAGTTTTTTGCCCAATAACCTTTCTCTCCTAAACACATTGGACATATCTTACCGTGGCGCGTAAACAAGAATTGCCTAGAAAAAATTTTGTCTGAGTCAGAGCCACGAAGCTCATCCCAAACCAGTCCTTTTATATACTCAGGGCTACACCCCAACAATCGCGAAATGCGACCAAGTTGGTCATCGTCGAATAACGGCGCACCCGATGCCCTTCGACTCAGACCGATAGCTCTGGCGAGTACCAATATGCGCCATCGGTTTCTGAACGCATTGCTTTCCGTAATTCTTGCCAACCAACTATGTATTGACTCTTCTGGAAACGGCTGTGGCCTAATCAGTAGTTTTGTTGCCATAACTCGCAACCATTTGGATCTTTTTACTAATGAAAGAACCGTATCCTGAAACTTTAGACAACAGGATACGAGTTATGAAACCCTATTTAATACGCCCACCAATTGGACCTAGCGAATCACTTTACGGACATTTACTTCGCTCTGCAGAGGCAAACCTTGTCTCTCCTCTGCGCGTTTCGCATAGATTGCAGTTGATGCATCCCCATCAACTAAAACCGGCTAATCATGCGACCTTCGTGACAGGGAACTTTGTTGAGAATTACCACCGTCGATTTAAGATCGAACAAAAGACCATTCGATCAAAGCTAGCGACAAAAGCTTGCTCGGACAAAATATCCTGGCACGGTTTGCTATTTGACTCATCTTTGATTCGATCCACTCCAAGAATCTGTCCAATTTGCCAGCAGGCGACACCAAACCTAATAAAAGACCAGTGGTACCTGGAGCCATATATTTTTTGCCATGAGCATATCTACGAGTTGGCAATTCATGACCACCCGCAAATGCCCCTTGCTCTTCATTCTAGAGACATGATTTCCGAAGTTATCATCGCACTAGACGAGATCTTCTCTAGCCCAAACTTCTTAAACAAACGAGTTAATGAGACGCAAAATCTAATAGACTCATTACCTCTGCACCGGCAAAAGCTAGATAGCTCAGTCGCAACTGAACTTTCTAGCTTATGGCCTATGAAGCAATTCACTTTATTCAGCAATATGAACCTAAGAAATTTCTCTTCTTAGAAAAGAATTCCGACATAACCTGGTGTGTTCTCGTCAGATCAGCTGCTTCAAACTCCCCCATATCAAGAAGGTTGTTGAATTTCTTTTTACTAAGCCTGAAAACCTGAGCTTGTTTATCTGATGAGCCAAATTTTTGAGCTGCTTCGTATAGGTCTTTATGTTTTAACTCTCTACGACCGTTATCATCCTTAGCCAATTTAATCGCTCTGTGAATTAACCGGGCTATTCTTCGAGGGTTTGCTTCTGTTGTTATGTAGAGTCTTTCGGGCATATCGCCTTCGTATAGAAACTCGCGGTTATCTATATCTGCGTATTCACTTAAATCGAGTAAGTACTTAACAAACTCTGGACGTTTCCCACCAAACACAGAAAAAGAAGGCATGTAGAGATACTCATCAAATCGAGTATCTAGTTCATCAACTGCAGTAATTAACTCTTGAACTTCGCCTGTACCAAACGCGATCATTATCACTGCACTGTGATTATTTATATCTTTAATAAATTTCTCGGCAGCTGACGAAACCTGCTCACTTTTACCTTTGCGAATGTTGTGGAACTCATCAAAGCATATGAACTCTACGCGACACGCTTCGAGTAAATGCCAAAGCCTTTCATACGCATTATCGATATCCTTTTCGTCTGTTTCAGGGTCCCCCAGCTGAGTAATTAAGTCATTAACCATCGCAAGTGTAGATTTATCTTTCTGAAATGATACGGATAACAGCGGTACAATATCCTTATCATTATTCTCTGAGACAGTGCGTGGAAAACGCACCTCGACTAATTCTTTGATTAAGGTGGTTTTGCCGGACCCAGAGGGTCCAACAACAACGAGATTATCAGGGCAGCGCTTATGCCCCTCACCACGCCGGGATTCAATTTCATCAATGATGCTTGTAAGCCCTAGCGATTCAACAAATGCATTCTTAACTATGTTTGCCATGGACTTAATCCTCCATATAACGACTAGGGTTAAAACGCGGCAAATCAGTTTGCTGCGACTCAGGATTATTGGGCAGGTGTTTTCCACTATTAATATCACTAGCGAAATCACTACCATTCTTGACGTAAGGTTCATCAAGCTTTTTCTGATCAAGTTTGCTGGTTATAGCTGCAAGACGCTTCTTATCAGCCACCTTAGCCTTTCCGCCCACCATCTCGGCTAGCTCTCTGCGAGTTCTAACGACGGCCTCTTTTACCGAAATATGCTTACCGTCCTGATTAAGAATCCTGGCTTTGAGCTCTTTAGCGCACTTGTACAACTGCTCACTGAGTCCATGGTACGTCTTATCATTAGTCCAGACCTGGATGTTTTGAAGGGTTTCGGGATCCTGCACCCAAATATAACCGAGGTCATCTGGATTCCAACGAAATTTAACAACTGGGTTTTGAGTATTTTTCTTGAAGTCTTTTCGACCAAGTAGACGCGCTCTTAAGCGTGCTAACTCAGTATTTGTGTACTGTGTTTTGTTGAATCTAATACCCTTCGTTGCCTGTATTGTTCGATCTTTCACTGTGGGCAAAAGTGAAACGTCAAGCGACTCAAGTGACCTGTTATTTAGAGGTTTATGTAACGCCAAACTTTCGTTCCACACATCTATAGGGCGCCGATTATCAAGCCTTTCTGACTGACGATAATTCTGTTCATTCACTATCCATCTAAACAGGTGTTCCTTAAATTCATCTAATGTTAATACTGCTGTTTTCTGTGGGTCCAACTTTGCATCTATAATTCTTTCAGCGATTGAATCAACATACCCTGGCAAGCTATTTAAGAGACCAGTATTGACCGTTAGGAAGGTCCGTTCAACACTAGCCTTTCCCTTTGGCTTTCTTACACGTGATTGCTCCTGTTCAATTTGTAAATCAAACAACGCTTCACCGAAGGCGACACTGAGATAATGTCGAATATTATCGGTTCTAATACCCTCAGGTATTCCGTAACAAGGCCACATACCGACAATATCTTCAATGCCAGCAATAACGGGTTCTTTGGGTAAAATTGACATCTTTATAGCTTGTAGAACAACCGCAGCAGATGGGCTCTGAAATGTTACATAAACTCCTGTAATCATTTTCGAGTACACATCGACAATCAGTACTAATGTCGGTCTACCTACCGGGACTCCATTCTCATCAACAATAAAGCAATCAAGAACCGTCTCATCAATTTCAACACACTGTAGAATTCTTGTGGGTCTCTCAGGAACGCCTAGTACCTCTTCAAGCCTTTTGGCTGCTTCTTCACCTTCTCGTCTACGCACTATCTCAATTCGGCCATACTTCTGATCTAGGCGACGCTTAATGGTAGATTTAGAAGGCACGTTTTCTTCTAAGTGCGCATACTCGGGCTTTGCCAATGTATCTTCGATATCCTCGCAAACACCCTCGAGAGAATGTTTGGAGTTTCTGACCAAATATAAACTTTCAATCGCCTCGATCATTATTTCTTCAACAATCGGGTTAACCCGTGTAGAGGCATGCTCAAGATACTTTTTGGGGATGAATGCCATCCAGTGTTCTTCAAATTGTTGCCACCGTTCATACCAGCGTTCTAGAGACCTGATGGAAGGCGGACCAACGTCTTTCAGTTTCGAAGCTACAGACGCAATCGATTCTACAGTGGAAATAGCGTTCGAATTTTTATCAACTGCATATTGTTTAACATATGCATTTTTACGATAGATCTTTTGCTTCACATGCTGCGGCAGATCAGCGTAGCGATAATCAGGTAAAGGAATTGAATCTACAGCGAAGTTAGGGATTTTAATTTCCCCTTCATATACAGCAGCACTGAATTCAAAGTAAGTATACTCCACCGCTTCAATAGACTTGGTTGAACAACGCAATACGACCTTATCATCTTTAATATGCGTTACTTTCCAAAGACGTTTATCAATTTCATATTCAGCACCGATATTAGCAATACAGACAGCCTGGGCCATATTAATTACCCTCCTGACAATCACTTGCCTCGTTTGCTAATTCAGGAAACGTGATTAACCCTGCGATAACCTCACGATTAAACTGCGCCAGAATTTCGAGATCCTGAACATCAAAGTCGACAGCACGAGACTTAACGAGATTTCCATTGATAGAGTCGACGATCCAACTCAAGCCATTGCGAATATATAATTGGCCTGGCTCTGCAAATATAAACATTACCCACCCTCCGTGATTGATACTAGAGTTTGGTAATCTATTGGTTGGGAGATATCAGCAAACAGGTAACCATGAGCAATCATGGCATAGACAGAACTTTGCTCGTTGTCGTAACGCTGAATATAGTCATCTAACATCCAAGCGCGATTTACTCCTTGTTGAACAAGATACAAAACCTCTTTGATCACATCCTCCGAAGGCAAGCGTGAGCGGTGGTGGTACAAAAAACGAAAATTGGAATATTCCGTCTGTGAAGGAATTTGACCATCAGTCATTATCATGAAGTTGTAACCTAGTTTAGGGAGGTCACGAGCCACAATTTTTAGTTTATTCTGTAGATAAAGATCTTCTAAGAACTTTGCTGGTTTAACCTCGATTACCAGTGGCTTCGCTATATCCTTAAAATGAACTTCGAAGTCTGGTGTGTAACGACGTGTCTTACCATCCATCTCGAATTCACAGGTAAACGGTTGAGACTTATAACAAGTCACTGCTCCTAACGTTTCGAGTTTCCAGCCTACGTTGCGCTCATTACGTGACATGGTCGCTATGCGCTCACCATTTTTCTCTGAAGGAATGCGGGTGATTGAGTGCACTGGTGAGCACGTAATCACTTTCTTGCTTTTTAGAATTTTCATCAAATTCACCTTTTGGGTTTCTGTGAAACACCAAACTACCAAGAAGCAATAGTTCTAAAACTTTCAAAAAATTGCGTGTTACGTTAGCAATAGGGGCTTATTAACAAGCGAGCTCTAATTGTTTATAATTTGTACAGCAAACATTTAATTAATATCCTAGTTTGGGATATTTACAAGTTTTATTTCATCATTATTGAGCTTATAGCGTTTTGTCAGCCAGCTTATTCGAAAGGATCCAATTAGAGGCTTATTACACGGTTTATTTGAATTGCACTAAGTTTTCTACTCTTTTTGGGCAAAGGTGTTTCACGCGTCACCTCAACTTAATTGGTTCAATTCGTTACAGATATTCTCTCGAGCACGCACCTCAAACTCGTTATGAAATAAATCATGAGTGTAAATACGATCTCTATCTAAGAACCCCTTCAGCACTACTCGTCTTTTTCTCTTATAAATAAACTCAGGTACTGATTTATACTCTTGCCTCACTGCGGTGCTGAATCGTGAATAGCTCTCTTCCCCACTTCCCAGTATTGCTAGATCTATATCTGTTATGAGCATCTCATCATTACCACTAGCAACATGGGAATGGTAAGTAGCCATAATGAGGCTGTGAACGGTCTTTTGAGTTTCAATTCGAGCTTGGTTTTTGACCAGAAACCTAAAGGCCCAATCAGCACTATCGGCTTCATTCGATGATGAGAAAGTTTTATAAATTGCATCATGAAACCATAAGGCTAACTCAATCTCAGATTTGCTCTCTGCTAGAGCACTAAAGCTATCGAGATAGGCCAGAACAGTGCCTATATGAGATTTATTATGATAATAACGGTGTGGTTCAGAATACGCTTTAACCAAACCATCATAAGTATCCTGATTTTTACCAAATCCTAAATTTTTCATCAGGAGAAGCCATCTTTCATAGTTCATGAACATATCCTCGGGGCGTCATCCTTTCTCAGTCCAATTGCTTGAACTATGTTCTTTCCTGACAGAATCATATAAAGCCATGCTTTCTTCCAACGACTACCCAAAAGAACAATATGGATGTGCCACCCCTTTTCACGTCGGGAACTGTATCCGCTATACAAAATAGAAAAAGCTTCTGCATCACCTACATTTTCAAACGCTAAGTTTTGAGCATGAGAGGTACCGAGATTGAGCATTTCAGTCACTTCATTAGCAGTTGGCTCCCCCTGATTTACAGGGAATGCTAGGATGTAATAATTTGGAATTAGCTCACGACGAATCCTTAAAAGCCTGCAATGCTTGCCTGTTGCTAAATTGAACTCTTTATTCATAAGAAACGCCTTTTTCTGAAGTGTTCGTAGTAATAATTTTCAAACAATATATTGGTTATACAACCAACTTATAAATCACACTATATAAATAACTGGTGAAATGCAAAGTAATTTGGTTAAATAACCAAATTACTAATTAAAGAGATATACCTTCATGGGCCGGCCATCCAATACAGAGCAGCGAAAGCAAGAGATTATTAATGCATTACTCCGAGTGATGGCTGAGCGAGGTTATGAAAAAGCATCTATTCAAGCGATTGCTAAAGAAGCAGGCTTAGCACCAGGCTTAATTCATTATCATTTCAAGACAAAACAAGAAATCTTGCTAGGGCTAGTGAATTGGATCGCCTCTTCGGCAACAGAACGCCTTGATAGAATGGAAACTGAAGTAAGTGACCCTTGGGATAAGCTCACAGTTTTCATTAACGCCAGATTAGCAACCGGTGAAACCGAGCTGCCTCAAGTGGTTTCTGCTTGGGTTGTCATTGCCGGAGAATCTATCAGGCAGCCAGAAATAAAAGAGATCTATCAGGGCTTAATTGAGCAACAGTTAAACCTTCTAAAGAAGTTAGTTGCAGATGTTTGGCAAAATAAGTCAGTTAATAGCAAAGAAGTTGTCCATTTAAGTGCAATCGTTATCTCCGCTATGGAAGGTGCATTTCAGCTTTCAGCGACAGCAAATGAAATCATGCCAAAGAATTATGCGGCGGAATCTGTATTAGAAATTATAAAAGCGAGTATCAATAAATAACGTTATGGAAAACAAAAACATTATCATTCTTGGGGGTTATGGAAACTTCGGTAAACGAATTGCCGAGAACCTGCTTTATATACCAAACGTAACTATTTTTATATCCGGAAGAAGTCTCGATAAAGCTGCCGAACTGTGCGCTCAATTAAAGCAACGAAAGTCCAAGGTTAAGGTGAAGCCTGCTCAATTAGATATTCAGAGTCCTGATTTCGAACAGATGCTTAATTGTTTACAGCCTTTCCTCGTTATCCATACTGGCGGCCCCTTTCAGGGACAAGATTACACCGTACCGCAAGCTTGTATAAATGCTGGTAGTCACTACATAGATTTGGCAGATGATCGGCGGTTCGTATGTGATATAAACCAACTTAATTCCGCGGCTGAAGAAAATAACGTGTTAGTTGTCAGCGGTGCTAGTTCAGTACCTGGCTTATCTTCAACCATCGTAGATCACTATTTGCCTCAATTCGAGAAGTTGAAAACTATAGATTTTGCTATATCACCAGGGAATAAAGCTGAACGTGGGGAAGCAACGATCAGAGCGATCCTTTCTTATACAGGCCATCCTTTCAAGGTATTAAGAAACAAAGAATGGATCAACGTATTTGGCTGGGGAGAATCACGAAAAAGAGGTTTTGGTGGATCAATAGGTTCTCGCTGGTTAGCGAACATCGATATCCCAGATTTAGAGTTATTTCCAAATCGTTACCCTTCTGCGGAAACCGTACACTTCCAAGCAGGCCTTGAAGTATCACTACTTCATCATGGTATGAGCTTGATGTCTAAATTTGTGCAAATAAAACTCATTAAGAATTGGGCCCCATTAACCAAGTGGATAGTGAAAGGCAGCGAGTTATTGTTACCTTTTGGTACTGACAACGGCGGCATGCAAGTGACATTGAAAGGTATAGGTAAAAATGAAAAGCCGCTTCAAATCGATTGGACTCTATTCGCTGAAGACGGTGTTGGTCCTTATATCCCTATTATCTCAACAGTTATTCTAGCCAAAAAACTAATCAACGACTCAATACAAGAAACTGGTGCGATGGCTTGCCAAGGAATGTATAGCCTTGATGAGTTTGATCATTATGCAAACCAATGGGGAATCTTTCATACGGAAGAAAGCTATGAACCAAAGGAAATTAGGTAACTGCAGATGGATTACTATTTAACTATCAAGATGATTCACATATTGGCTGCTGTTGTAGTAGCTGGTACAGGAACAGGTATTGCCTTTTTCATGTTCATGGCAAACCAATCCAACAACATTCAAGCCATTGCCGTAACGACAAAGCATGTTGTGCTAGCTGACTGGCTATTTACTTTTCCGGCTGTGGTTGTCCAATTCGTTACAGGCATTATGTTGGTGAATATTCTCAACTATTCCTATAGCTCTGCCTGGTTTTTAGCTGTGATTAGCCTATTTATTTTTATCGGCGTTTGCTGGTTGCCGGTGATCTACTTGCAATACAGATTGAAGCACTTTGCTGATCAGGCTTTAGAAGAAGGTGTAATAAGTGATTCGTTTAAGGCGACAATGAAGTTGTGGACGGCTCTTGGTATACCTGCGTTTGCTTCGGTCATCGTTATATTTTGGCTTATGATATTTAAGCCGCTTTCCGTGGTTTAAAGGACTTCAATGACTAAGAAACAAAAATTAGCAGCAAAGTTAAGTCTGGCATTTTTATGGATCTTCACCGGCTTAACCTCCCTCTTCTTTGCACCAGAAGTAGGATACCAAATTTTAGAAACCGGTGGGGTTGACGGAGGCTTTGCAGATTTATGCCTAATTAGCGGCTCTCTAACAGATATGATGATTGGTATTTGGATTCTTACAGGCATTAAAGAAAAACTCTGTTATCAAATACAAATATCTGTGATCGCCTTATTCACTATTTTGCTAACCGGTATTGACGCCTCATATTGGTTTCATCCATTCGGTCCAGTTACTAAAAACCTACCGATCGCTGTGCTGGTTTGGGTTTATTACTCATCGATTAACGAGAAAAAGGCATGAGAAATATCCTGTTTATCTGCAGTAAAAATCAATGGCGTAGCCCAACAGCTGAAAATATTTGGCGTAAACACCCCGACCTAAATGTAAGGTCAGCAGGTACGAATACAAAGGCACGAAAGACGGTGAGTTCAACGGATATTACTTGGGCTGACATAATCTTCGTCATGGAAGAAAAACATAAAAATAGACTTAAAGCTGACTTCTCTAGAATGCTTACGCACAAAACGATACACGTACTGGATATTCCAGATGAATACCAATATATGGATTCAGACTTAATTGATGAATTAGAGTCTTCCGTCGGCTCTATACTAGGCCTGTAGCGATTAAACTTTAAAGGAATAAATATACATAATGCCGTTTGAGACACTTAAATTCCGCTACAGCTGGCGACCATACCAACAACGTGTTCTTGATGCGATTGATGACCACCTTGACGATGTACGCTTACACATTGTGGCCGCGCCCGGCGCAGGAAAAACGACCCTAGGTCTAGAGGTATTTAAACGGCTTAGAAAACCAACTTTGGTTTTATCTCCAACTCGTGTAATTAGAGATCAGTGGATAGATCGATTATCAGACTTTTGTTGTTCAGATGATGTTACAAGCTTCCCATGGGTTAGCAAGTCAATCCATGAACCTAAAATGCTGACTTCAGTCACCTACCAAGCTTTGCATTCTCAACTCAGTGAAGAATTAGCAGCAGTAGAAGATGAAGCCGAAGCATTGGAGCTCGACGAAGGTGTTAGTGATAATGAGTTAAGTTCATTTATCACCACCCTGAAGACCAATAATATTAAAGTCATTATTTTGGACGAAGCGCATCACTTAAGAGCAGAATGGTGGCGAGCTTTAGACAAAGTATGCAAAGAACTACCTGATATAGTTTTGGTTTCTTTGACGGCTACTCCTCCTTACGATTCTCAGGGGCACGAATGGAATAGATACGAGCAGTTATGCGGCCCAATCGATGAAGAAATTTCGATTCCTGAATTGGTTAAAGCTGGTACGTTATGTGGCCACCAAGACTATATCTGGGCGGTAGATGTTAGCTCGACCGAAAAAGAAAAGATCAAGGAATACGATAATAGGGTTTCTACCCTCTGTAACACCTTAATCAAACAGCAAGAATTTGAGGATATTGTTCTGGCCCATCCTTGGTTAAACCAGGATTTTGCTGAACAAGATGTTATAAAGGCACCTGAGATTGCCATTTCAATCTTAACTTTCATCAAAGAAAAAAAGCTCCAACTGCCTGAAGGCCTACTTATTACGCTAGACCTTGCCGAAAACGATATTCCTGAACTAAGTCGCCATTGGTGGCAAGTGCTCGTAGAATCGGTGTTGTTCTCCAAGACGTTTATGCATAGTGATGCGCATAAGCAGTCTATTGATCAGCTCAAGAAACAACTCAGATCATCTGAGTTACTTCACAAACGAGAACTCTCCTTAGCGCGATCTAGAAGACTGGGACGTTCGTTATCACAAAGCGCTTCAAAGGTAAGCGCCTGCATGAGTCTTCATAAACTTGAGCACGAACAACGAGGTAATGAGCTCCGCCAAGTTGTTTTAACAGATTATATTCGCGATGAAGAACTTGTTTCTGGTATTGATACAGGCGAGCTAAATCTAGGCGCTTGGCCTATTTTTAGAGGTCTGACCTCCTCTTCTGTTATTTCGAATCAAATCGCTTTGTTAACAGGAAGACTAAGCATTATTCACACTAGCCTGTTGGATAGTCTTCTCACCCTGGTTGATGAACATAGATTTAAGACTGAACCTATGGGTACTGAAGGCCAGTTCCAAAAAGTTTCAGGACCGTTAAATCAACTCACAACGGCTTTTACTAGTTTATTAATGCAAGGCAAGATCAAAACTTTAGTGGGTACCCGTTCGCTATTAGGCGAAGGCTGGGATGCTCCCGCTATCAACTCTTTAGTGCTAGCCAGCTCGGTTGGCTCTTTTATGCTAACCAATCAGATGCGTGGCAGAGCAATACGTATTGATAAACAGAAGCCTGAAAAAATAAGTTCGATTTGGCATCTAGTAGCTATTGATAGCGAGTCGCATTACTCCGGTTGGAGTGACTATAATGATTTACGAAACAGATTTGAAACATTTGTAGGTTTGTCAGAAAAACAACCTACCATTGAAAGTGGTTTCGAAAGAATGAATGCCACCGCATTTAACGTAATTAAAGAACTGAACCCTGGCAACCCAGTATTTGCAAACAACCAGATGATGCGTAAACGTTATGAGAAAGTCGCTGATATCGGGCAACGATGGAACAAAGCCCTAACCTTGGACGAGTCTGCCAGAGTAGTCCCTTCAGTAGAAACACCGACTATCCCAAGCATAAGAAGCTACCACTTAAAACACACATTGAAGTATTTGTTACTTCAACTTGGGGCAGCACTCAGTCTTGGCGTAACACTGGTCATGCAATCGCAACCAAAGTCAGCATCAAATTTATTTCTACTTATGTCAGTCGCGATAATAGGCGCTATGATTTACAAGCTACCTCAGACAATATCAGCCATACGGATATTAATGAAGCACTTACCGGTTGATGGGTCATTAAAACAAATCGGTCTCGCGTTATGTGAGTCACTATGCCAAGCAGGATTGATTGAAACCTCAATTCGGCGCATGAAAGTTAATATCGTCGAAAGCCATGATGGTAGTTTTTATGTTTCTTTAACTGGCAGCACCTTCTACGAATCATCCCTGTTCTCGGACTGTTTAGCCGAAATACTCGCCCCCATCGAAAACCCTCGCTACATTGTTGTTCGCGAAGGAGAGCTTTTCGGAATGAAGCGTGATGACTATCATGCAGTCCCACTCAAACTAGGTGTAAAAAAAGAACTCGCTCAAATGTTTTTCAAATCGTGGTGCAAGTATGTTGGGCCAACTGAGCTTATATATACACGCACGCCTGAAGGCAGAAAAAACCTGGTCAAAGCTAGAATGAAAGCCTTTTCATCGACTTTCAAACGAGAAATAAAACGTCAGGACAGGTGGCAATAGGGAGACTAAATCAATATACAGCTAACACACTATTTACACTGCTATTTGCAAAATAGCCGACAAGGTAATGCTCATCATGTCTTACCCACGACCGTTTTTTTAAATACTATGTATATTGTGTTTAAACAGCCATGATTGTAATTTTGGATCGCAGCTTTTATGTGTTTTCACTTGTTGCCTGAAATTAAAATCAACTTTTTCCCCTTCATTAACAATATGTTAAAGCCACCTAAAAGTTATGGCATCCTAATAATTTTATTAGGCTGCCATAACTTGCAGACACCACTCATAGGATAATAAAGGCCTTAAGACGCTAACCTATAAAACATAGGGTTCTTTATCGCTTTAAGATATCGTTTTGAATTTTTGTCATCACTAATAAATTTCGGTGCTTCGCTACCTAATTCAAAACCAAATTGTTTAGGTAGTTTGGTGTACATTGATCTTGGGGGCTTTCCACAGACCTGCTTTATTTTTACGCCAGTTTCAAAACTATGGTAGTAAATGTTATTTATCCCTAAATCTTTTCGAATAAAATTAATGGCTGCTGTCATGGATGCTTCAGCCCATATTTTGTCGTAAGGGCTTAACACTTGTTCTACATATTTCTCCAGCTCTTCGTAATTAGCATCGATAAACCTATTTACCTGGCTAGGCTTAGTTTGCGGTGCTTTTTCTCGTCGCTTTCTAAGTCGATTCAATACTCGCTTAGCATTTCTTAGCCAGTCACTTTGTATTTCTTCAATCAAGACTTCATTCGTATCGAAATCTATATCCATCCGCACCCAAGACATCGTTTTTCGGTCGCACCTTGAAATGGGATGCCCCCGATATTCAAATGGCCCATAACTGTCATTGGGTTTTACCAAACGCAGATAATCTTTTATGTGCTGCTGGCTGAAGTTTAGCTGCAATACTAGGTTACATTGATTACGTGTAGTTTGATCCCAACCTCTATCAGCCTTCCCCCAGCAATCCAAGCCTAGCACGAAAGACTCTCTACTTTCTGGCCACAAAAGCGCTAGTTCTGATTGTTGTATTTCTCCTGTCCCAAAGTATTTGAGCTTCTCCTTGATTACTGGCTTCGAAGTAAACCGGCCTAACTCGCTTGCTTTTAACTCACTTACTTTGAATGAAGATTTTTCTTGGCGCACCATCGCATAGTCAATGCTGTCTAAACAATAACGGTCTTTAAAGTAATGAAATACCTGCTTTTCACCACCTAAGCACGAGATTATTTCTTTTACGTCTTCGTGTTTCATAATAATTAACCCGATTCTTTTTCAATATTTTTATAAAGTCGAACTGCCAACTGGACGTCGGCAATTCCTTTAGAATTTTTTGTGTCGTGCAAATGCCTAAAGGCACCTTGAAATAATTCATATTGTTTCTCCTGTTTGGTCGAACTGTTTATCCAATCCAACCATCTACTAATTTGGCTACGTTAATTCTTTTCTTTAAAGTCACTACCGATAAATGTTCTAAGAGGATTACCTCGGCTAACTTGGTAATGATTTAGCCACCGATTTCTTACCTGATCTTTTTGCCCTTCACTAATTCCTTGCTCCAAAATCATTTTCAATCTCTCCATAGCGAGTTGTTTATTGCGATGCTGAGAACGCTCTGCCTCAACCCTTATTTTTATACCCGTCGGTTTATGGGTTATTCGAACCGCGCTACTAGTTTTATTTACATGCTGGCCACCTGCTCCACCAGAACGCATCGCTTCAAATGACACCTCTTGTTTCAGTTGTTGCTCATTGATGCTGCATGAATTCTGCTTTAAAGCCTCTGCGCTTATATCAACAACACCCACAAACCAGTTCAGGCGTTTGTGTTTAGGTCTATAGTGGCTTTCTCCATGCCATTTAATATCACCCGCCCAGCTTTTCGAAAACGCTTTTGCACTTTGCCCTTCTATGCGCACTAGTACTGATAAATATGCATCCGGTTCAATCATGTCCTGTTTTCTGAGCACCTTGTCATAGGCTAAGGTCTCGATTAGCTGTAACTTCAGTGACTGGAATTTTGCTTCTTGGCAAATTGTTCTAAATACCTGTGCTACCACCCAACCGCATTCCTTAGGACCTTGCCCGGCTGTTATTTGAAGCCAAGCCACACTTTTATTTATACTGCCAATTGGATTTTCACTACTATTTTGATAGTTCATGACTACTTATTCCTTGTCTTGTAGGTGATCAACGGTTTGAAAGAAGCAATCAGATCTACCATTCCAGCTTTTACTAAATCATCTACGACTAAGTCGATGTCTTTGTATGCTTGTGGCGCTTCTTCGTATAACAAATCCCGTGATTTACAAATCACTCGACTTCCCAATTTAGTCGTTTCTAAATCCTTTACGTGATAACGTTTTTCTAATCGGCCTCTCGCGTCAGAACGTTTCCATTTACGACCAGCACCATGTGCCAAAGAGAAACCACCCAACGCTAAGGCATTAAGATCCTCCTTTGGTTTTACTAAATAGCTCAGACTGCCTCTTGACCCAGGAATCATTACTAACCCCTTGTCTGTTGGACTCGCACCTTTTCGATGAATCCAATAGTTCTGTTCAGTTTTATCCAACTCAAGAGCTTTAATTTCATTCGCGTTTAGTTTTAAAACCGTATTATGAGAAACATCCAAGATGCCCTCCGATTTCACACCCAGACGCTGACAAAAACGATGAGCAATCAAAGCGCGATTACATACAGCCCAATTTTCGGCATAGTCATGCTGCTGAAGATAGTGTTGGCTTTCAGTACTGTTAAAACCTTGTGCCCCAAATGTATCAACATGATCTCGCAAAATGCTTTGACCTAACCCTCGTGAGCCGCTGTGTACCAGTAGTGTCACAGAGTCTTGGTCAAGCCCGATGTCATCAAATACACCTGCGTCAAAAATTTCTGAAACCGCTTGTAGTTCTGCAAAGTGATTGCCGCCACCAATGGTTCCCAGCTTTGAATTAATAGTATGAGAAATCGCTTCAATCATGCTTGATTCACCTTCCATAGGTTGCCCAGGAGCCTTTAACCATTCAGCAGGGTTGCCTTCCCAAACCTCATCCAAACCTGTTAATTTCTTTTCCCACTTATCTAATTTCACTCGTTTCTTTGCGATATCTAGTTTCCAGACACCCATACCACAACCAATATCACTACCCACTAAATGCGGATAAACCTTATCGTGCGATATAAGCGCTGCACCAATTGGCTGACCTTTTCCAGGATGCAAATCCGGCATACCAATGCCAAAACACATTCCAGGTAATTCAGCCGTTTTTTTAAGTTGTTCAATAGCTGATGACTCCAGCCAATTTTTGTCCGATATTACGATGCGAACTTTTGTTTTGTTGTTTCCAGCATCGCTTGTAGTCGGAATTTCTTTTATTAATGTGCCCATTTTCTTTCTCGTTTTTTACTCGGGACATCTTCCTTAAAGGCTTAGAATTAAGGCCCTTAAAAATACCAAAAGCGCGCTAATCAAAAGCTTTAGGCAATAGAATCCCGTGCAAAAAAATTAATTTTTTTCGCAAATATACTTTTGGTTTTGAATTGTTCGAGTGGTTTAGACGCTATTAAAGGTGATGGATAAAATTACACGCATAAAGCGGATATAATGATCCATGCTCTAATAAACTTAAAGCAATCAAACTAGCATTAAATGTTGGGCAATCGCTGCGAGAATGCAGCTAAACGAACTTAACTGAACTGGCTATGACAGATCTGAACTAGATATGTTTTAGCAGTGGATGCAGCGAAGCCCAACAACGTATGTGAATTATTTACCTGAACCATATTGAACCTCCTACTTTGTGATGTAATAAATTTAAGCGCGAACTCTACGCCTGTAATGTCAGAAAAACAAGAGTCAAAACACATTTATTCGAATTAGTTATATACTTATTCCAAATAAAAAATATTGTCCTTATACGTAAGCGGTAATTAAACCCCACCTTGTGGTAGCGTTTCATTCATGAGTAAGGTTG
>OJFV01000070.1_pt1 | contig 69146 bp, 62 predicted proteins | sample 1594391 | NCBI WGS metagenome assembly OJFV01 (sample SAMN05416856, study PRJEB24817) | seawater metagenome | isolation source: Sea water | place: Canada:Atlantic | collected 2013-11 | reverse complement strand
CCTGCGACCGCCTGGTTCGTAGCCAGGTACTCTATCCAGCTGAGCTACAGCCGCATGCAATCTTAAAACAAGTGGCGGAGAGGGAGGGATTCGAACCCTCGATGGGCGTAAACCCATACGCCCTTAGCAGGGGCGCGCCTTCAGCCACTCGGCCACCTCTCCGTAGAACGCGGAGCATAATACCACAATTCGTATAAATTCAAAGTGCTATTTTATTTTAATTTACTTAATCTTAATTAGACCTTGAAAAACCGCCCTCAACAGCAGAAGACGGCTATCAAAATTACTCTTCGTCGAACTGAGAATCCGTTTTCTCTTTCTGAATCCGCTGATAAATCTCCTCGCGGTGTACCGCCACCTCTTTTGGCGCATTAACACCAATTCGAACTTGATTCCCCTTAACGCCCAGCACTGTTACTGTCACGTCATCCCCAACCATCAGTGTTTCTCCCACACGACGGGTCAATATAAGCATCGCTTATCTCCTTAACCTAGATATTAGACCTGTTCCAAATATTGAAGCATTCGTGACGCTTCAGCTAATAAGGGGTTTAGCGTAATCATTATTATTGACCAAAATCCCCAGAAAGGAAAAGTTAGCACCAACTAAAGTAGCTGAAACTAACCACTTGCCACCGACAAAAATAACAAGTTCCTTTTTAATACTAGTGAGATAGATACCCCACCCTCACACAATCAACTATAGCAGCTCTTATTTAGTTATGTAAAAGCAAGCGCTAGACTTGAATCACCTTAAACCAACCATTTACTCTTCACTTAAGTCAAATGAACTATGCAAAGACCTAACAGAAAGCTCCAGATACTTTTCTGCAATAACAACAGAAATTTTAATTTCCGATGTTGATATCATCTGAATATTAATACCTTCAGCAGACAGCGCGTCAAACATTTGAGTCGCAACCCCTGCGTGAGAACGCATCCCCACACCTACAATCGAAACCTTGGCAATTTTGTCGTCACCAGACACCTCTCTGGCACCCAACTCCACACAGACCTTTTCTAGAATAGCCTTTGCCTTACTATAATCATTACGATGCACTGTAAATGTAAAATCAGTATAATTATCAGCACCTACGTTCTGCACAATCATATCAACTTCGATATTAGCATCACTAACAGGACGCAGAATTTTGGACGCAATGCCTGGAATATCCGGCACACCCTGAACCGTTAATTTAGCTTCATCACGATTGAATGCAATACCTGATATAACCGGCTGTTCCATTTTTTCATCATCCTCTATAGTAATCAAAGTACCTGGGCCATCCTCAAAACTGGATAGAACCCTAAGTGGCACATTATATTTTCCTGCAAACTCCACTGAACGAATCTGAAGTATTTTTGACCCCAGGCTCGCCATCTCAATCATCTCTTCAAAGGTAATACGATCCATCCTTCGGGCACTATCAACCACTCGTGGATCTGTCGTATAAACACCATCTACATCGGTATAGATCTGACATTCATCGGCCTTCAATGCGGCCGCCAACGCTACTCCAGTAGTATCGGACCCACCACGACCCAGTGTCGTAATATTGCCATGTTCATCAACACCTTGAAAACCGGCAACCACAACCACTCGCCCTTGATTAAGATCTTCTCGCATATTTTGCTCGTCGATCGTACGTATTCGCGCTTTGGTATGAGTGTCATCAGTTGTAATTCGAACTTGGCCGCCAGTATAAGATTTCGCTGGGCAGCCGCGTTTATTCAACGCCATACTTAGGAGCGCTATTGTGACCTGCTCTCCCGTTGACACAAGAACATCCATCTCACGAGGTGTCGGCTCTTCCATAATGGCACCAGCCAATCCGAGAAGCCTATTAGTCTCTCCACTCATCGCAGAAACGACCACCACAATATCGTGCCCCCCATCCCTGAAAGATTTAACTTTATCAGCCACTGCCTCTATCCGCTCAACGGACCCTACGGACGTGCCACCAAACTTTTGAACATATAATGCCATTACCTAATTCACTTCCTATTTAATAGCGCCTAAAGTCACTAGTACCTATAACCTCTTAGTACCTAAAACCTCTAACACCTATACCTTCACAACATTAAACCAAAATCGTTCGATTCAACACTATAACTCTGCCTCAACAACTCTCTATACCAGACCTTCAACCCAACCATTGACCATGTCCAGTGCGTCTTGAATTTTATCAATATCTGTTCCCCCGCCCTGAGCCATATCGGGCCGCCCGCCGCCTTTACCGCCCACAACAGCGGCAGCCTGTCGCATCAAATCACCCGCCTTCAACTTATTAGAGATATCCTTAGTCACACTTGATACCAGCGTAACTTTACCTCCCTCAGTAGAGGCCAGCAATACAACCGCAGATCCCAGTTTGTTTTTAAGTTGGTCTGCAGTATCCATCAATGTTTTTCTATCAGCGCCTTCGAGGTTGGCAGCCAATACACTCACACCTTTAACATCAATAGCCTGACTAGCTAAGTCATCACCAGCCGAACTAGCTAGCTTAGCCTTTAGCAGTTCCACTTCTTTTTCCAACGCTTTGCTTTTATCTAGCGCCACTTTCACTTTTTCGACTAAATTATTACGCCCACTTTTAACTAGCGTAGCCACTTCTTTCAGGTTACGTTCTCCGTCTGCAATCCACTCTTCAGCAGCTAACCCTGTTAACCCTTCAATACGACGCACACCAGACGCCACACCAGACTCAGAAACAATAACGATATTTCCAATATCCCCCGTTCGATCAGCGTGAGTACCACCACACAACTCAACTGAGAATGAGTCAACCCCCATACTAAGCACACGAACGGAGTCACCATATTTTTCACCAAAAAGCGCCATCGCGCCTTTTTCTCGCGCACTTTCCATATCGGTAACATCGGTTTCAACAGCTGTATTTTCTCGAACCTGCTGGTTAACCATTCGCTCTACGTCTTTCAACTGAGCTGGCGTTACGGCTTCAAAATGTGAGAAGTCAAAGCGTAAACGCTCTTCGTTTACCTGTGAGCCTTTCTGAACAACATGATCTCCCAGCACTTTCTGCAGAGCTGAATGAATCAAGTGAGTAGCCGAGTGATTCAAAGCCGTCGCCTTACGCTTCGCTTTGTCAACCTCTACCACCACAACCTGCCCTTCAATCAACGTGCCGGTTGTTACGCGCCCGATGTGAAGGTGATTTTGCCCTTCCTTCTGGGTATCAGCTACTTCAAACTCACCACCATCCCATCGCAGAATTCCACGGTCTCCTACCTGCCCACCAGATTCAGCATAGAAAGGCGTTTCACTGAGTACCACAACAGCATCTTGGCCTGCTTCCGCCTTCGCTGGACTCCCATCGACAAACACGGCTTTCACTACTTCCGCCGCTTCAAACCGATCATATCCAGTAAAGGCTGTAGAGCCTTCAATAGTTAGTCCTTCGTTATAATCAACACCAAATTTGCTGGAAGCTCTCGCTCTTTCGCGCTGAGCGTCCATTGCCTTTTCATAGCCTTCCAAATCTAGCGTTAGACCTCGCTCTCTCGCAATATCATTCGTCAAATCAACCGGAAAGCCGTAAGTATCATAAAGCGTAAATACAGTATTACCTGGAATGGTCGTACCTGTTAGTGCTTCAATATCTTGCTCTAACAAGGCAAGCCCTTTATCCAGCGTTTTCGCAAACTGTTCTTCTTCTTGCAGCAACACTCTCTCTATTTGAGTTTGAGCCTTAGACAGCTCTGGGTATGCCTCACCCATAATTTGAACCAAATGGGCAACTAGCTTATAGAAAAACGCACCTTTGGCACCCAACTTGTTACCGTGACGTACAGCTCGACGAATTATTCGTCGAAGTACATTTCCACGCCCTTCATTAGAGGGCATTATGCCATCGGCAATCAAAAATGAGCATGAACGAATATGGTCAGCAATAACCCTTAATGAAGCCTCAGTCGTTTCAACCCCACCTAATATACCTGAAGCACTACCTAGCAATTCTTGAAATAGGTCTATTTCATAATTACTGTGAACATTCTGCATAACAGCTGAAATTCTTTCTAGCCCCATACCCGTATCAACGGAAGGCTTGGGTAACGGCTGCATGTCTCCATTAGCCCTTCGATTGAACTGCATGAAAACGACATTCCAAATCTCGATAAAACGATCGCCGTCTTCTTCTGGCGTTCCAGGTAGACCACCTTCAATGTCTGCACCATGATCATAGAATATTTCAGTGCAAGGCCCGCATGGTCCGGTATCACCCATCTGCCAAAAATTATCAGACGCATATTGAGCACCTTTATCTCCGATACGAATCACTCGCTCTGCAGGAACACCCATATCCTTCGTCCAAACATCAAACGCCTCATCGTCTGTCTCATAAATAGTAACGTAGAGTTTATCGTTAGGGATGTTCATCCAGGACTCAGACGTTAGAAACTCCCAAGCAAATCGAATGGCTTCTTTCTTAAAATAGTCCCCAAAGCTAAAATTACCCAACATCTCAAAAAACGTGTGATGCCGAGCCGTATAACCCACGTTTTCAAGGTCATTATGCTTACCACCCGCCCGCACACAACGCTGAGAACTCGTTGCACGAACATATGAACGCTGCTCTCTTCCTAAAAACGTATCTTTAAATTGGTTCATGCCCGCATTAGTAAAGAGTAACGTTGGGTCATCTGCTGGAACCAAAGAACTACTAGACACGACCTCATGTCCATGCTGGTTAAAGTAGTCAAGAAACGCCTTACGTACCGCTGCTGTTTTCATAGATAGAACCGTCTGCGAGCTTTTAGTTATAATTTAGAGTCTAAATCCCTCGACACCCATCCTGAATTAATTAAGAAGTCAGCACGATACCATAGAGAACTGCGTACTCTACCATATAAAGTACTGAGTAAAAAATCGCCTAGAGAAAGAAATTTGAGCTTACATCGATACAATTTGCAGACAAAAAAAAGCCCGGTAATATTACCGGGCATTAATGCCTAAATATTTCAGTTAAATCTGGTTTCTTCGGTGAAGCACTACAGGTGCTATAGTTTTTCAAGTAACGCAGTCATGTACGCCTGCATTTGCTCAAATAGCGTTGACTCAGCAATATCCTCAGGGATCGTTTCAATACGATCATCCGTCATTCGATCAAATAGATCAGATACTAATTGAGCAGGCTGTGAAAACTGACTAGCGCTATCAAAAGCAGCTTGTAAACTATCAAAAAACTCAGACAATGGGTCAAACCGCTCAGCGTAATTTGAATTAACCACCTCAGCCCCCTCCCCTATATCTGCAATCTCCTGATAGGCTGATACCTGTTGAACGGTTGTTTGAGATAAATTAACCGAGAAACCTGCGATTTCCTCTCCGTCAAAGCCAAGCTCTAACGCACTTTGAAATGCTGCTTGAAAATCACCTGAAAAGAACTGTTCAGACATACCCTCTATCTGAACCATCAAATCATTTAGCGCCTGAAGTTCACCTTCATCCAGCTCTCCCTCAACCGAATAACTATACTGACCACTTTGATACTGACCCGCCAACTGGCTTGATTCAAACCCAAATCGATCTGCAGACAACTCCCCACGCTCAAAGGACGCCTGAATTTGCTCAAGGTTAAACGAGACAATATCTCCATCCTGAGTTGTAATTTGAATCGCCGCTCTTTCAGATACAGAGCTGAAGGAACTATATCCTGCATTTACAGCAGAATTGCGGGCGGAAACATCACGATCTCTCGTGCCTGATGAATCATTAGCAGATGATGAAACAACTGACCTCTCCGCTTCATTTTTTGGAGAAGCAACTGCTTGCTCTACACTATCTTCCGGTGATGCTTTGGCGTCGCCCGAGTTTTTAAAGGTATTTCCAACAACATCATGGTCATTCACATAAGTGCCCACTAGACCATCAAGCCCTACGTTTATTGTCTCAAAGCTCTTATCAATTTCATCACCTAACTGGTCAGTCATCAAACCATAGCTTTCAATCTGTTCTCTGGCTTGCCCAAAGCCTTTTTCAACCCCCTCTCTTGCTTGACTTAATAGATCATCAAGCCGTTCAGTTGATGCACCATCAGCAGCCTCTTGCTTGATTCTATTCTCAACAAACCCGAGTACATTATTAGCGACATCATCAACCGATGGTGGCTGAAAAGTGGGAACAAAAGAAGGCGCTGTCTGAGACGTGCGTGCGCCACTAAACCTCACCTCTAGCTCTTGCTCCAGAATTTTTACGCCTTTGTCATGGCTAGAATATGACGTACTTGAGAAGCTGAGGGACACTTCATACAGCGACATTGACGCGCGCTGACCTTCATCCGAATGGCCGTGATGCCGACCGGCTGCTTGATCATGCCCTACATGCCTACCTTGATTTCCATGCTGTTGAGATGTCAACTGGCTCGATAGTTCATTAAATCGCCCAAATAACGCTGAAACCGAATTCATCGTCCTGTCCTCAATTTTAGGAGCTACATTCTTATATTACTCAGAATGAATTAAAGCCGCTCAAAAACAAAATAAGCAAACTGTTCTTATGGAGCTTAACGTCAATATCTGGTAAAACTTTAGGAACTCTTTATTGTTAAAAGCGCTACTACTTAAAACAAAATGGAATCAACCACCATCAACGCTATAAATCAACACCCTCACCCTGAGTACCAGAACCTCAACCCCAAGTACCGCTTTATCAAAGCGCTCAGGCCGTTTTCATTTCCGGTGGCACTCATTACTTGTGGTTTAGGGGTTGCTGCTGGGGCAAAAGCTCAAGCAGTTAACTCACTTTCAGCATGTTCGGTATTATTAGCAGGGCTCTTTTTACAGGCAGGTGTTAATCTCATCAATGATCATGCAGACCTAAAAAACCCCATCAGCCTTCAACGATTAACACCTTCGGATATTAAACGCATCACCTTTAACTATCAGGCAGGCTGGTTATGTTTTGCTGTTTGCGCCATCATTGGGCTTTACCTAACCTATCAAACCAGCCCGTTTCTTTTGATTCTAGCCATTTTGGGTGGCTTAGGCGCACTTTTTTACACCACCGAACCAATTCACTATAAACGTCGAGGACTAGGTGTGGTTCTGGTGTTTTTTTTGATGGGTGTATTGATGGTCTATGGCGCCTGCTTTGCCGTAACAGGCCAACACTATGTGAGCGCTATCAGTATCTCTATACCGGTCAGTTTTCTTACCTCGGCATTATTACTCTCAAATGAGCTGCGGGATTACGCCAGTGACCGAAAAGAGGGCCTTAAAACGCTCACGGTTCGCTGGGGCTTAGATAGAGGAAAAAAACTATATATGGTGCTTGTCGCATGCAGTTTTATGTCGATGATACCCCTCTTCATAAACCAGCAGGCGTGGACCGCAGGCCTTATTTTTAGCCCTGCATTCATTGTTGCTATAGCTGCCATTCATATCTCAATAACTAAGAGCGATTTGAAACGCCTTCCACCGATGACGGGGCGGCTATACCTTATCTTCGGTGTCAGTGAGATCATATTGTTGTTGGTATAAGCAATTGCTGATTCGATTATGAGTCAAACCAACACGCATGATATAGTGGCACTTCAAGCAGAAAATCTGCTATCTCTTATATAAATCTCGGATAATAAATTAACACTATGGCAAAAGTATTTCCCGAAGAAAGCAACCTTGTTTCAAAGGCAGCACTCCCTAGACGTCTCGTTGCCATGCTTTACGATACATTAATATGCGTGGCCTTAATGCTGGCCACAACTGGCATTTATATGGCCATCAGCTCAAGTATTGCCGGTTCAGAAAATTATGAAAGAATGGTTGAAGCAGGCGCAACTACAAACGACCCACTACTGTCGTCGATATTATTTATTACGCTATACGGGTTCTTCGGCTATTTTTGGACTCGAACTGGCCAGACATTAGGCATGCAGGTTTGGCATATCCGCATTCAGAATAAAAACGCAGTATCAATCAGCTGGCTACAAGCACTACTGCGCTTTTTGATGGCAATAATATCATTACTATGTTTTGGGTTAGGTTTTTTATGGATGTTAATCGATAAGGATGGGATGTCCTGGCATGATCGTTTTTCTGAGAGTGTAGTTGTTCGAATACCCAAGAAAGCGAGAAGTTAACACTAAGTTCTACAAAGCCTGAAACGCCCCTCTTCCATTTCAGGCTTCTCCCCCCACTCTCTCAGTACTAGCTAATTATCTAGCTCGCCTCAATAAATAGAACCCCAGCATCGAACTTACAACAATCGGCGCCAGAGTTGCAATTATCGGGTCAAAACCAAACACCAGGCTTGATGGCCCCAACAAGTCCTGCATATATTTGAACAGCAGCCCTACAATGATGCCGGTAAACACCCTAAACCCCATAGTCACCGACCGCAAAGGACCAAACACAAACGAGATAGCGACCAACACCAAAACTGCAGTCGTCAAAGGCCTTAGCACCTTCTTCCAAAATGACATCAGATACACATTTGCATTAAGGTCTTGCTCAACAAGGTAGTTTGAGTAGGTATACAGCCCTGTTATAGATAAGTTATCAGGCTTAATCACCAACACGCCAAGCACCTGAGGTGACAACTCTGTACGCCAGGCTACCAGGTGAGACTTAACAACAGACGTCTGGGTCGGCGTTAATATTGTTTCGGTAACATCCTCGAGCAGCCATTCTTCACGCTGATAAATCGCTCTTTTGGCAAACCGAGAGCGCTCCAACCAACCTTCCTCTGAATACTCAAACAGTGACACTCCATGCAACTCACCATTTGGCTCAACCGCATTAAAGTGCATAAAGGTGTCGCCTTCTCGATGCCAAATACCTCGCTTGGACGCCAAGCTCTCACCCGTACCCTGAGAAACTGCTCTCTGACTTTGTGCTATTTTTTCGGTATATGGCGCAACATACTCACCTAGCAACAGGCCAACAATAACGATTGCGATAGCAGGTTTCATCGCAGACCAGACGATTCGTCGAGTCGAAACACCTGCAGCACGAATAACGGTTAATTCGCTATTGTTTGCTAATGCACCTAGCCCAATAAGAGACCCGATAAAAGCTGCCAATGGCAAATAGTCATATATTCTTCGTGGTAGCGTGGTCACCACGAACATGATGGCTTCAGTTACCTGATAGTCGTTCTTTAACTCCTCTAATTCGGCTATAAAACTAAACACTAAGTCTAGTGAAAGAACGACAAGCAATACCAGCAGCATCGCAGCTGCTACACTGGCTATAATATAACGGTCTAGCTTACGCATGCTTAGACCTCCAATATCGTATAATGGCACCTTTGCTGAGCAAGCCCATCGCAATACTAAAGAACAACAAATGCACCCACCAAACACCGACCCAAGAAGGAATTTTCTCTTTTTCAAGGGCATTACGCGCTACAATTAACAATCCCAAATAGGTGATATAGATAAGCATCGCGGGGAACAAATGAAAGAAACGACCTTGCCGCGGATTAACCCGACTGAGTGATATAGCTAACAACGTAACAATGGGAACCAGCATCGGCAATGAAATGCGCCATTGCAACAGCGCAGCATATTTGGGATTGGAAGACTCCAACAGTTCAAGTGTCCCAATAGACTCATCCTTACGCCCCCTATGCTCTTCTGGTGGCTCAGCTATTTTTAGACCGTAAGATTCAAATTCAATCACATTAAAACCCATTTCGCCCGGCATTCCCTGAAACCGCTTGCCATCATGCAACACCAAAAAGCGACTCCCTGTGGCCGGGTCAACATATTGCGTTCCGGTCTTTGCCGTCGTCAATATCAGTGATTGCCCATCTGACGCTTTTTCAGAGATAAAGACACCCTGAAGCTCTTTTTTGTCATTACTTAACGCTTCAGTGTAGGTTACACGCTGACCTGTCTTAAGTGCCTGAAACCGACCTGGCGCAAGCATTTCAAACTCTGTTAATTTAGACTGATCACGAAAGATCTGCTCAACATTTTGCATCCCCCAAGGGGACACCACCAGACTCAAAAAACCCACCAAGAACATAACAATCAGCGATGTTCCCATCGTCAATAAAACCAGTCGCCGTTCGCTCACGCCACAGGCAAACAGCACGGTCATTTCACTTTCAAGATACATTCTTCCGTAAGCCAGTAAAATCCCGATAAACAAGCCTAACGGCAAAATCAACTCGAGAAAGCCCGGCATTCTGTAACCCATTAGGGTAAATAGAACATCCGCTGATATTCCGCCTGATGCAGCTTGAGCAAGGTACTTAATAAATCGCCCACTCATAAAAATAAGCAATAAAATACCCGAAACTGCAAACATGCTTATTAATAGCTGCTTTGCCAAATAACGAAAGATAATAAACAATCAAATATTCCCTAGAGACGTTTCTGAGTTCAAATTGGTGATATCACTCAATTCTTTATTTTTATTAAACCTAGCTCAATGCTTATATTTAGAGCAGCTCCTGCTATGGCCCAATATGTATTAACCTCTACCCTGCAGCGTGCTCTTCTGTCATATTACCAAGAATACCAACATTTTAGCTGGAATGAATTATGAAAAATACCTGTGTTTAACGTAAACTTTATCTAAACATAGTCAGCCATTTTAAATTATCGCTAAAGTAAGTTATCTCTCTTCGCGATTATCCCATCATACAGGAGCACCAATGAAATACTCTTTAGAGAAGCGCACTCCCGAAAAACAGCAATCAGACTGCATCGTTCTTCCGCTATTTGAGGATTTACAGCTATCTCCAGAGTCGTCTTATATAGATCAAGCAAGCAGCCAAAGCATCTCGACACTTATAGAGCGTAAAGACTTTGATGCAAAAGCAGGCTCGACAATGCTACTCGACGGCAATAACACGTCACACACGAGAATTCTGCTAATTGGTCTGGGCAAACAAGACGCGTTCAATGCAGCCACGTTAAAAAAATCAATGGTTGCCGCCGCCAACACCATCAAAAAAACCCAGACAAAAACAGCACTAGTATCATTCGATGGTGTGTCTCTGAAAGATTGTAGCCAGTCTTGGTTGATGCGCTTTGCAATTGAAGCCATCAATGATTCACTTTATATATTTGATGATTTTAAAACCACTAAGGCTGATAAATCCGAGCTAAACACAGTTTCTTTTTACTGTGGAGACAGCATCAACAGCGCCGAAGCAGAAAAAGCTATTAGTGAAGGTAGTGCCATCGCAGCAGGTGTATCGGTCGCCAAGACATTAGGTAATTTGCCAGGCAACATCTGCACCCCTACTTATTTAGCGACCCAAGCAAAAGAGATTGCCAAGAATAACAGCACCGTAACCACCACAATTCTTGACGAAGAGAAAATGGCTGCTCTTGGCATGCACTCATTGCTTTCAGTGTCTGCTGGTAGCGAAGAGCCTGCTCACCTTATCATTATGGAATACAAAGGCGGTAAAGAATCCGATAAAGCCCATGTACTTGTCGGTAAAGGCGTTACATTCGATAGCGGCGGTATCAGCCTAAAGCCAGGTGAGTCGATGGATGAAATGAAGTACGATATGTGCGGGGCCGCAAGCGTATTTGGAACCATGACTGCCATCACATCGCTGAAACCTAACATAAATGTAACCGCCATCGTCGCCGCAGCAGAAAACATGCCTGATGGCAAAGCAACTAAACCAGGAGACATCGTTTCGACTCTCTCCGGCCAAACCGTCGAAATACTCAATACCGACGCTGAAGGTAGATTGGTATTGTGTGATGCTCTAACCTATGCAGAGCAGAATCATAACCCCGCCTCTATCGTTGACATAGCGACACTAACAGGCGCTTGCATTATTGCACTAGGTCATCACACAACAGGCTTACTCGGCAACGATGACGCTCTAGCAGATGAACTTCTCTCAGCAAGTACCGAAGCAGCAGACAAGGCATGGCGTTTGCCTCTATGGGATGAGTATCAACCTCAGTTAGATAGCAACTTCGCAGATATGCAAAATATTGGAGGTCGTCCAGCGGGAACCATTACTGCAGCGTGTTTCCTATCTCGATTTGCTAAAAAGATGAAATGGGCGCATCTTGATATTGCTGGCACAGCATGGGTTTCAGGAAAAAACAAAGGCGCTACTGGCAGACCCGTACCGATGTTAACCCAATACATTCTTAATAAAGTAAATTAGGCCGAGAGGATACTACTCAACAGGTTGAGTAGTATCCTAACTAAGTCCACAATACAAAACCGGCAGACATAATAATCCTTAACGCGTTACTCTCAAATATGGCCAAAGCAGATTTTTATATTCTTAATAAAGTCGACCATAGTGATCGACTTACATTTCTGTCTCGCTTAATCGAAAAGGCCACAACACTAGGTCATACCATTTACATTCACACCAACCACTTGCAACAAGCCACTGAGATTGATGACTATTTATGGACATATAAAATTGAAAGTTTTTTGCCCCATGAACTCAGCAACATCAAGACTCCCCAAGACATATCACCTTCGGTCACAATAGGTTTTACTGAAGACTGTAAAGGCCATAACGACCTATTAATTAACCTAGCCAGTGAACTACCGCCTTTTTACAAACAGTTCGATAGAGTCGCAGAAATAGTGATCCAGAACGATGCCATCCTTAGAGAACTTCGCAATCACTACCGCCAAATAAAGAACGAAAATATTGAAGCCGTTATTCATGATTTCAGACCCAAATAAATGACACTAAGTACGTATTATTGCGTGTATACTCTCTTTAAAAGCCACACCCAAATCAACACAGAGCCTCGAAAGAGCATAAAATGGACAAGTTGGATTAGAACATGGACGACATACCTCTTTTGGAAGACTTAGTCACCGACACAAATGACAATCACGCTAATAAACGCCAACCTAGCCAAGCTCATCAGGCCAACTCTCCATCGCCATCCACAGGTGGCGCGGACGACCTGAAAGAAAATCCCTTTATCCCCTACGAGCACTTGGCCAGGCTAGCACTGGAAAGGGAGCAGTTCACTCAAAGCATCGAAGCATTTACCGAAAACCTTAAACACGAAAACCCATACCGCACTATAACCAAAAACCCTCGCGAGCCTTTTATTTCGAATAGAAACGATGCTATTGTGCAAGCCATTACTCGCAGAGTATTGGATCAACTTACCCCCATCATCGAAGATAAAGTCGCAACTGAGCTACACACATATTTTGAAGCCGAAACGGAAAACTGCTAGTTCATTTTTATCCACGAACACAATTGATAATTTCATAACAACGGCCTCCGTCAAACGCTACCCGTTAGTGATTGAGATATGTATAATAATCCCATTTTCCTCCTACTAGGGGGATACCTCATTCTTTCGAACTCATTAACGCCTTTGCAGACGATATTATGGAAAAAACTTACCAGCCAAGCGAGATAGAACAAAACTGGTACAACACATGGGAAAAAGCCGGTCATTTTAAGCCTTCTGGGGAAGGTGATTCATATTCAATTATGATCCCACCTCCTAATGTCACCGGTAGCCTTCATATGGGCCACGGTTTCAATAACACCGTCATGGATACCTTAATTCGTTACCATCGAATGCAGGGGCGCAATACGCTTTGGCAGCCTGGCACCGATCACGCAGGTATTGCGACTCAAATGGTAGTTGAGCGCCAACTCGCAGCTAACGGCGTGACCCGCCATGATTTAGGTCGAGATAAATTTCTCGATAAAGTCTGGGAATGGAAAGAAGAATCTGGTGACACTATCACCCGTCAAATACGGAGATTAGGGTCGTCTGTAGACTGGAGTCGCGAACGTTTTACAATGGACCCTGGAATGTCTGCTGCGGTTCAGGAAGTATTTGTTCGACTTTACGATGACGGCCTCATTTATCGTGGCAAACGTCTAGTAAACTGGGACCCTAAATTACACACCGCCATCTCTGACCTGGAAGTACTTTCAGAGGAAGAAAACGGTTCAATGTGGCACTTCCGCTACCCTCTTGAAGATGGCTCCGGGCATTTGGTCGTCGCCACAACACGACCCGAAACCATGTTAGGTGACACCGCCGTTGCCGTTCACCCTAAAGATGAACGTTATGCTGATTTAGTAGGTAAAAATATTCGCCTGCCTATCACCAACAGGCTGATTCCTATTGTGGCTGATGATTATGTTGAGAGAGAGTTTGGCACGGGTTGTGTAAAAATCACTCCCGCCCATGACTTCAATGACTATGAAGTAGGTAAACGACACAATTTAGCGCTGATTAATGTGCTTGATCGTGATGCTAATATTCTATCTGAGTTTACAGTTATCACCTTTGATAATTACGAGACTCAGCATGGCGAAAAGGCACCTGAAGCCTACGCAGGGCTAGAGCGCTTTGAAGCACGTAAGAAAATCGTTGAAGAACTAGACGCGCTTGGCTGCCTTGAAAAAATTGAGCCTCATACATTGAAGGTTCCTCGCGGAGACCGCTCCGGTGTGGTCATCGAGCCTTGGCTAACGGACCAATGGTATGTCAAAACAGAGCCTCTAGCGAAAGAAGCAATTAAAGTCGTTGAAGATGGCGATATACAATTCGTACCCAAGCAGTACGAAAACATGTACTTCTCTTGGATGCGAGACATTCAGGATTGGTGTATATCCCGTCAACTATGGTGGGGACATAGAATCCCGGCGTGGTATGACAATAGCGGCAACATATTTGTAGGTCGTAACGAAGAAGAAGTCCGTAGCAAGTACAACCTAGACCCGAGTGCCGAGATTCATCAAGACGAAGATGTACTAGATACTTGGTTCAGCTCTGCGTTGTGGACATTCTCAACACTAGGGTGGCCTGAAGAGACTGAAGAGCTTAAAACTTTCCACTCAACCGATGTATTAGTGACCGGCTTTGACATCATTTTCTTCTGGGTGGCCAGAATGATCATGATGACCACTCATTTCATCAAAGATGAAAACGGGAAACCTCAAGTGCCGTTCAAAACCGTTTATGTTCACGGTCTAGTAAGGGACGCACAAGGCGCCAAAATGTCTAAGTCGAAGGGCAACGTACTTGACCCATTGGATATTATTGACGGCATCGACCTTGATACGCTGTTAGATAAGCGCACCACAGGCATGATGCAGCCAAAAATGGCGAAAAAAATAGCCAAACAAACGAAAGATGAGTTCCCTGAAGGTATTTCAGGATACGGCACTGATGCACTACGTTTCACTTTCTGTTCATTAGCGTCTACTGGTCGAGATATCAAGTTTGATATGGGTCGGGTTGAAGGCTATCGCAATTTCTGTAATAAAATCTGGAATGCCGCTCGTTATGTACTGATGAACACCGAAGAGCAGGATTGCGGGCAGAACGGTGGGGACGTAAACCTAAGCCTTGCTGATCGCTGGATAGTCTCAAGACTGCAACAAACCGAACTGCAAGTAGCCAAAGCCATGGACAGCTATCGACTTGACCATGTTGCTCAAGCGATATATGAATTTGTTTGGAACGAATACTGCGATTGGTACCTAGAGCTTTCCAAACCTGTACTTTGGGACGATAACGCCAGCCCAGAAACATTAAGAGGCACAAGACAAACACTGGTTAGAGTACTCGAAACCATACTACGTCTTGCACACCCTGTAATGCCTTATATTACTGAAGAGATTTGGCAGCGCGTAGCGCCATTAGCAAGCAAGTCTGGCGAAACCATCATGACCCAAGGCTACCCTATTGCGGATGAAAACCGCATCGATGAAAACGCTGATGGCGATATTGAGTGGTTAAAGGGTGTCATTATTGGGGTCAGAAATATTCGGGGCGAGATGAATATCTCGCCAGCGAAACCTATCACGCTCATGCTTAAGAATGGTACAACCGAAGATCAACGCCGGCTAGAGCAGAACGAAACGTTTTTGAAGTCGCTAGCTAAAATTGAAGCCGTTACCTGGCTTGGCGATGAAGAACCACCATTGGCCGCGACTCAGTTAGTGGGCGAAATGGAAGTATTGGTTCCAATGGCTGGTTTGATAGATAAAGACTCAGAAATTGCTCGCTTAAGTAAGGAGGTCGATAAAGTATCTAAAGAGCTACAACGACTAAAAGGTAAGCTTTCAAACGAGAAATTTATTAGCAAAGCCCCAGAAGATGTTGTTGAAAAAGAAAAAGCCAAGCTCAGCGATGCCCAAAGCACATTTGACAAGCTCAACGAGCAGTTAGAAAAGATTAAAGCGATTTAGGAATATCAGGGGGGGCTAAACCCTCCCTGATCGCTTTATTGTTGTTCTAACGCACAATCTCACCTGATACCTATGTCTAACCCTTTACCCAATCTCGACTCTAATAGAACAATCTTGGGACAAGACTATGACAGACAAACCCATTATCCATATTTTAGGCGCTGGCGCACTGGGCAGTTTATGGGCAACAAAACTGTCTAAAGATAACCGTATAGTTTTACTCCTCAAGAAAATTGATGAAAAGCGTAGTCATCAGTTTAGATTTATAGACAAAAACCAGACAACAACCATAACCCTTCCCTGCGAATGCTCTACTCCCACGCCACAAGATAGCCGCCCGATAGATACCTTATTGGTGTTTACTAAAAGCTATGACACACTGAATGCTGTTCAACAATTAAGGAACAGACTCACACCATCAAGTCGTATCGTTCTTTTTCAGAATGGAATGGGTAGCCAACAAGAAATCACACAGTTGCTACCTGGTAATCCTATCTATGCCGCATCAACCACCGAGGGTGCCAATCGCCCTGACTCACAAACAGTTGTTTATGCGGGTAAAGGTGAAACTTGGGTTGGCTCAATTTCGAATCAAAATAATAGCAGCGAGTCCGAAAAAGTATTGTCCCTTTTGTCTGGCTCTGGCCTTAGCGTATCCTACAACTCAGCCATATGGGAAAAACTTTGGCTAAAATTAGCCATTAACTGCGCAATAAACCCTTTCACAGCATTGTTAAACTGTAAAAACGGAGAACTAGTCGGTCAGCCCTTATTTGATGCCAACATTACCCCACTCTGCCACGAACTAGAACGAGTAATGAAGGTAAATAACATTAATAAAAATGCTGATGAACTTGAGGCACTCGTAAAAGAGGTTATTGAAAAAACAGCTAACAATGTGTCATCAATGCTTCAAGATGTTAGAGCAGGCAAACAAACGGAGATAGAGTATATTAATGGATATATTGAGTTGGTAGCTAAAAATTGCGACGACACATTCCCTACAAACTTAGTACTACTTAAGAGAGTAAGAAGCAGTTGTAAACCCCATATAAATACCGGGACATAACAACTAGCATTTGCTTAGTGGAGACAAACCTAGCTAAGTCGTAAACGTACCTACTACAGCCTGCAACGAGCCAGTGAGGCTAGACATTTCTTTACTGGCACTGAGTGTATCATTAGCATTATCCGCAGTCTCCTGCCCTAAGCCAGAAATCAACGTAACATTATTATCGATATTCGTGGCCACAGCGCTCTGCTCTTCGGCTGCGCTGGCTATCTGATGGCTCATATCAACGATTGATGAAATGCTGGTAGCGATACTGGTTAACGCATCCGAAACTTTACTGGATTGATCAACTGTAATGCCAGCGGTCGAGTGACTACTCTGCATAGAACTAACCGCTTCTTTAACCCCTTTTTGGAGCCGTTCAATCATTGACTCGATTTCTTCTGTCGATTTTTGTGTTCGCTGGGATAACGTTCGTACTTCATCAGCCACTACGGCAAAACCTCTTCCTTGCTCCCCCGCTCTAGCCGCTTCAATGGCAGCATTAAGTGCCAACAGGTTTGTTTGCTCAGCAATCGCCCGAATCTCAACCATTACCTGGCTGATATCTTCACTATCTTTGCTCACTCGACTAATCTTATCGACAGAGTATTTAATTTCTGTTGAAAGGTGGTCAATAGCCTGAAGTGTTTCATCAACCACAAGCTTTCCGTTAGCCGCTTCTTGGTCTGCACCCAACGCCGCATCGGATACTGTTTGAGACGCTGACGCCACTTCTTGAACCGTATCAACCATCTGGTGCATAGCGTCGGAGATCTGAGCTGTTTCGTCCATCTGTTTTTGTACCGCTGTACTATTGGACACTGCCGTCACATTAACGCGCTGAGCTTGATGATCTACGTCTGCCGTTGTCCCACTGACAATCTGAATTAACTGCCGCATTTTATCCGTCATGTGGTTGAACTCGGTCGTTAATTCTCCCATTTCATCATGGGTGTATTTTTCTAGAGTTACGGTAAGATCACCATTTGCAACCTTACGTGCAGCACTGGTAAAGCTGGCAATAGTCGTTCTTACGGAAACAGAAAACCCCATGTATAGGTAAACAATAACTGTTAACAGCAGGCCTAACCCACCAAACAGCATCATTCGTGCGCGCGTTTCTTCATTTAAGCGATTTTCTAGCGTGCTCCCGACATAAACTAAAATGCGGTCATTAAAATTCTTAAATTTATCCATTTCATTCGTAACAAGGCCATCAAATTCGTCAATCGGTTTTTCAAGGCGCATTGGCGTAATAATGTCTTGATCTACAGAATCTTGAACAACCAGAATACTTCCTTTTAACGCCTCTGAAGACACACTCAACGTTCGAGAAATTTCATTGCTGGCTTTCATCGCCACTTCCAACGACGGCACTAATGAGGTATTCGCACTACTGAGCTGGTCATATATCTCATTCAGCATATCGCTCATCACGTAGCTCACTGTGCCATCATTCAAAGCAAAAATACCTATGCTTCGAGCCCTTCCCAACACATCATTAACATTAATAATCGAGCCGCTCGATAACTCTAATAACAACTGAATTTCCCTAGAGGAGTCTTGAGCTAAACCAGATACCTGAGTAGTCGTCGCTACCAAATTTCGCGCCTTTTCTACAAATGCATCATAATATTTAAATTGGTATCCAAAATCAGTTTCAAAACTATCTTCTGCAGCCATTCGCTTCCAGTCTTTTGCTAAGCCCGCAATTTGATTACGAAGATCTCCATTAATATCAAACGTAAACTGCATTTCTTCAAGGTCAGAAATCAAAACCGAAATTTTCTTGCGAATGACGAGGGACTTTTGATCAATATTTTCTACCGGACGCAACTTGGACACAGACCGGTAATCACGGTAGTTAATAGCCTCTTGGACTATTAGGTAGGACGATTGATACGCTTTTAAGCCACCAACCTCGCTTTCAACTCGCTCGATTGACTCGTTTAACTGACTAACGAGCATGTAAGTGAGGCCCCCAATGGGGATCAACCATAGAATACTAATCAGCGTAAATTTGTATACATAAGTCAGTCTGTTCATCAACGCCATTGCTGGCAACAACAGATTTTTCACACATTTTCTCCAACAACTGAAAAGAAATGACTCCTCAATCGTTTTATCGGCTTTTTCTTATTAGCGTTTGATATTTTTAATAATTCTAGCTTAAATATCGAAAAGTGCTTCACTTAAACAAAAATCCCAGTATTTAATGTCAATAACCGTTCACTACCTGTATAGATAGTTAATCTATCTGCAATACTCGACCACAGTTAACGATTATTTTATTTTGTAAAAGGAATGACCAGCATGCGATTCGGTATTGACCTAGGTGGAACCAAAACAGAAATTATTGCATTAGCAAAAGGAAATAAAGAGGTTTACCGAAAACGACGACCAACCCCTCAAAATAATTATCATGGCATTTTGAATACGATCGCCAGTTTAGTCCATGAAGCAGAGTCTCAACTCGCGATAACTGGTACGGTCGGGATAGGGATACCCGGGACACTATCTCCAGACCACGGGCTAATAAAAAATGCGAACTCCGTATGTTTAATTGGGGAAGATCTGCAACACGACCTGAAAAATCGACTGCAGCGTGAAGTCAGAGTTGCAAACGACGCTGATTGCTTTACCTTATCCGAAGCAAGTGATGGGGCTGCAGCACACTGTAATACCGCCTTTGGCGTCATTTTAGGCACAGGTGTAGGCGGCGGTATTACCATTAACAAAACTCTCTTAAAGGGTCCAAATGGCATTACTGGTGAATGGGGCCATAACCCTCTACCGTGGCCAAACCAACATGACCAGCCATTTCCCCCATGCTACTGTGGCAAACAAGGTTGCATTGAGACATTCCTCTCTGGGCCCGGCTTTAAACACAGCTACTGGTCTTTAACGGGGCAAAACTTATCACCCTCCGAGATTGTGGCCCTGCTCGAAACAAATGATAAGGCTGATATTGCGTTTACTAACTATATTGATAGGCTCGCACGCTCACTAGCAACAGTTATCAATATACTAGACCCCGACGTGATTGTTCTAGGAGGCGGAATGTCAAATATACAGGCGATTTACCAGCAAGTAGAAAAAGTATGGTCTTCATATGTATTTTCCGATAAGGTCAACACGAAGCTGGTAAAGGCTCTACATGGTGATTCAAGCGGTGTTAGGGGTGCCGCATGGCTATGGCACGAAAATGAATCCATCCACCCTTAAGACAGAGACTAACGCTCGTTAGCGACAGAACGGACTTAATTTTATATGACTACACGCCCTCATTCGACCCTCAATAGTGATTCAGCCACTCCTCTACCCTCTACTCCGAAAGCGCTTGAGACATTATTTTACCGTTTCATTGAACTATCCCGCAAACTGGATATCAGCTTGCCAAAAGTAGAATACGATGAGAACTGGAGTTCCAAATGTATTGTAGACACTAAGCCCGATGAAAGTGGGCTCGTTCAATGGAAACCGGCTATCCGTCAATCAGACAATATTTTTGCCGATATGGAGAGTGCGTTAGGTGTCCAATTTCATCCAGATATCATCAACTTCTATAGCCACTACTGGTCAGACGGTATCGTAGTTTCTCATGATTCAGGAGAAATGAGTTTAATTCAGATATGGAATGCTGAAGATGAAGAGATGCTTAAGCAGAATTTACTAGGCCATTCCTTTGCAAAACAAAAAAACCGCTTACCACTAACCCTGTTTATTGGCTGTACCTACCATGACGAAATCATCGCAATTGACAATAACACCGGTCATGTTGTACTCGAAAAGGCTGGTTTTGCTGCACACAAAACGATTGCTAATAGCGTTAGCGAGTTTCTAAATCAATTAACGCCTACGCTCAAACCATATAATGGATAAGTGATTAGAATTCAAACAATAATAAGCGCAATGGCGATACCTAAATGGCAAAAATAACAGAAATGGCAAAAATGCCAAGCCAAAGAGCCATACTTCTACCCAAAAGCCCTCTAATACCGATGATGCCGTTCACGCCCGTTGAAATCAGGATACCTTTGTCAATTTTGGAATCAATAACATTATTAAGATAAAAACTATCAAGAGTACTAGATGCGACCTCGCCCAAGACATCAGGCGTGTCGCTTGTAACATCCACCCAATACTTCATACAGCCTGAAATAGAACGCCTAAAATCACCAGTTAATGTAAAGGTTAGCGCCAAAAGCCGCGCGGGCAACCACTCTATTGCCGCATTTACGCTGACAGCCGCTCGCCTTAGTTGATGAGATGAGTGCTGAGCGATCAGGTCGGCGACTCTCACTACAATTATCATTGCGGGACCTGCCACCATAAACCAAAACGTTATAACAAAAAATCGATTAAAGTTATGATAGAGCAGTGCCTTGGAGACTTCATTCTGCATCATTACAGGGTCACGTAGTAAACGACCATTAACACCAGAGAGTGTTTGTTGTTTAAACGCAGCGGCTTCAAAGTCGCCTCTTTTCCATGCTACCAAGTAGCTTTCAAGGTTATCTTTAAACCCTTTTTGCCCCAACACCAACAAAAGAACAACAACCTGAAGACACAATGACAGCGCGCCAAAAAAGGTGTTCCCGATTAAAAAAAACAATACATAAAAAAGCGAAAAATAGGCTAGTAGAATAAGTAGCAGTAGGAAATACGCAGCACCGCTACTTTTTGCCATCATTGAAAAGTGTTCAGGCCGGAGAAATTTAATTGTTACTCGATCAAACTGTAAACTTAAAGGCCAATCCATTTTTTGTTGAAGAGCGTAACTTATCAACAACACAACAAAACTCATTTATAACACCCTTGCTGATGGTTATATCAAAATCTGACCTTAAATCACCTCGACAAGGCCTTAAACAACTTCAGTAGATATATCGGATTTTGCTTTTATTTGGTCAAAATAACGTTCCCAATCAAATGCTTTTCCAGGGTCTGTTTTTCTGCCAGGAGAAATATCCTGATGGCCTATAATTCGATCTATAGAAATCGCTGGGTATTCTTTGGTTAAACATCGCGTAATACTTACCAGAACCTCATATTGGGCATCAGTGTAGGGAACCTCGTCTTCACCTTCTAGCTCAACACCAATTGAGAAGTCATTGCAGTTTTCACGGGTTTTAAACGTAGAGGCCCCGGCATGCCAAGCCCGTTCATCAAACGAAACAAATTGAACAATCTCTCCTGTTCGCTTAATGAGCAGATGAGAAGATACTTCTACCCCTTCAATTTCTTTATAAAAAGGATCTAGCGAGTGATCAAGTCGATTGGTAAAGAAACGCTCAATGTGATCACCACCATACTGACCAGGTGGCAAGCTTATATTATGAATAACCAGTAAACTGATTTCGTTATCTGCAGGACGCTGATTACAGTTGGGAGAGACAACTCGCCGAACGCCTTTAAGCCAGCCATCCAAAACACCATCATTACTGAGTGTAATAACAGAGTCTTTAACAGTGTGTTGTATCCCGTGTTGAGTCATAACAACAGCCTAAGCTCCTTTAGCCTTTGGTGCAATCGTCTACCTTGGCGCTATATGCCAACGATATTACACCCTAAGGGTATTACAAGCTTAGTTAATTTTAAACCGCGTTACTGTACTTTTTATACTCAAGTCTTGACCTGATAGTATTTAATGAGGTCATTAATCTTGTCGGTTATCTCTCAGGTTGCCAATAACAGACTCAAGAGCTCGATCAAATAACAACCCGTCATTAAGAATATTAACCTGTCCTTGTTGGGCCATTTCTAATAACTCCGACTTATTCTTGTCGGCAATTTTTATACCACTTCGGTCCACAAAAATATACTTTCCGGTCACTCGAATCAGGGCTGCCAGCTTACAGCGCACAACTTTTCCTGATTCATGAAATTCTAGCCATGACCCAACCCGTAACGACTCAATCATTTCGATACTAACAGCATCCACCACAGGCGGTGTAACCTGAGAAGACTCAACCACTTGGGCCTCAGGAACGACCGATTGGATAGAGCCCTCTGTAGCCTGACGCTTTTCATCAAAAGGCTTTGGTCGCTCTACCTGCCCAGATGAAACCTCTTGCGCCACCGGACTGATTGCTGAGTCTGTAACACCATCAAGTATCGAATCAACATCATCAAGAAGTGAGTCCATACTTTTAGTCATGGAATCTAGCGTTTCCACTTGTTCAACATCAGCTAGAGAAGCATCAGGCTTGTCGGCGACTACCGGCTTAACTAAGTCGCCAAATTCTTGATTCGATTTTGCTTGCTGTTCCGCTTTCGGTTTATCCGCAATAACACTTGCTGACGCCAACATCTGTAACGCATCAATATGCAACCCTTCGAGAGATTTAAGCAGCTCACTCGACTTAAACGGGTCGTAAGAAGCCTCACTTAACCCAGCCCTTAGTTTTTTAAGCAAACCAGGGATCATTTTTAACAACTGACTTCTAGCGTCTACCATTGCACCATCAGGGCAAACACTCCAAATTAAGCTTTCCGCCACTGATAGTGCCCCAGCCCACTCAGCACTCTGCTCACCGTGTTTTAGGTAGGTCAGCGACATATATTGCCCCCACCCCCCTTCTAACAAGGTTTGGGCAGATTCAGGCAACTGCTTATCACCCACAAGGCACTCGATACTTTTTTGAACAACACCTTTCGCTGTTTCATTTCTCGCCATACCCTCTTCAGCATCGCGAGTTCGCTGTTCGATCAACTGACCTCGGCGGCTTTCAATATCAATAAACCGAGTAAACTCCGACAACAATGACTCAAATACACTAAAGTCACTGTCAAAATCATCTAACAGGTGCTGAACAATATATTCTACCTTCTCTTTTAATGGGTCTCTCTGCCTTTCAGGCTTCTCATTCCACCCAATCGCTGCTGTCGCAATTTCATTAAGTAGTTTTCGAGCAGGGTGCCCACCTTTGTTAAAAAAGTTTCGATCCAGCATGGCAACTTTTAACATTGGTATCTGCAGACGCGCAATCAGTGCCTTCATAGTGGGCTGTAGCTGCCGATCATCTAAAATAAATTCAAACAGCATTGATACCAAGTTGATGACGTCATCATCCACCTTCTTAAGCTTTGGCTCTTCTATCCCAGAGGCACCCATCTGCTCAATCAGCAGCGTTCTAAAATTCATCACTCCGATAGCGCCATTACCGGCTTGAGGGTGTGGCATACCGTGCTGAACATCAGACAATACCGATACAACCTGATCACGACTGACTTCTGTAAACCCGTTTGCCCCTACTCCATTGCCACCCGCATAGCCTCCACCCGACTGTTGAACGCCACCTTGTGCGTGCAGCATGTTTCGCAAACTTTCAAACATACCGCCATCTTCTTCAATTACTTCTCCGGTTTTACCATCAACCAGGCTGTTACTTGAAGGGGCGTTTTGGTTAGGAGAAGGGCGACTACCAGGTGAAGGGCGACTTGTAGCCCTCTGCCCTGAAGACCGGACTTGTTTAAGATCCGGAATTACGCCGTCGCCAATTAATTGCTGATTGGCTTTCTGATACAAGATATCAATGCCACTCAACACATATTTTTCAAATAGTTTAAATACAATAAGCTTTGCTTCAATATCAACTTGAAGGTCTTTACAACCATCCACAAAGCTATGAACAAGCACTTCAGGGCTAGCAGGAATATGAGCCTCATCAAGTTTGGCGTTCGGCAATAACGCCTCAACTCTAATCTGATAATGGTCAACAGACTGCCCACAAACGCTACGCGTTTTACTAACCATTCCCTCAATTGCTACCCGCTCTTCCAGTTCATCGTTTTGAACAAGGCTTAGTGAATCAAGGTCAGAAGCCGCTTCAGTAGAAGAAACACCACTAAGTTTATATCGGCCTACCTGATTAAAAGACCTAACGACAGACTGAAGCATTAACAACGCAATCTGCTTACGCTGCAACCTGACCTCTCTCATTGAATCAAAGTATTTCGCCTGCTCACCGTTAGATCCAGCCTTATCGGCCAACTCAAACAACGCATCATCGGCATTATCAAACAGCTTTCGCAACAAGGCTTTCAGCTCTCCAATTGCCAAATCCCTTACCTTAGTAAGAGGCGCAGGGAGAGAACCAGAAGAGGTTTTTCCGTCTGGAACCGATCTCAGTTTATCGAGGTCAACTACATTATGGTTCTGCGTCATATTGATTTCACTATAAGTAGCTATCATCAGATCCTTACCCATCGAGATAGCTGACGTGATAAAGAAGTCTTATATTTCACTATAATTTACAATTCATTTTTCCACTTAATTTCAATCTTTTATAGATCATCTGTGTCAACAAATGTCACGAAATGTCACTTCGAGAAGTAGTTCACAATTTAAGATATCGTTACGTAAAACTACCAGCAACTCATACAAAAAAGCGTTAGTCATAGAATAACAGCCTTACTAGTAAGCATAGCCTAAGCCCCCCCCACAGGCATTGCAAAAAATTAATTCACTCGCGATAACTGCTCTTGTATAGTTAGCGCTATCATAAATGGAGTCCTTGTCACTCAATGGAAACACACAAAAACACTCAACACGGTAAAGCGTCAAGAAAAACTGGCCGCAACATGGCTATTATTGCCTGGGTCATCGGAATGCTACTGCTCACCCGTTTCTTGGGTATATGGGAAGATAATCAGCGTAACCCCAACCAACAGTTATCCACAACATCAGAATCCACAAACGAGGCAGCCATAGCACTAGAACGAAACCGTTATGGGCACTATGTTTTTAATGGGGAAATCAACGGCCATACTGCTACATTTATGATTGATACCGGCGCGACTGATGTTGTCATACCACAGGCACTGGCTGATAAAATGGAGCTGCAACCATACGGGCGCTCCCAAGCATCGACCGCTAATGGCATTATCACTGTATTTAACACATCTCTTAAAAGGGTTAGCATTGGCCCAATAACCCTTTATAATGTCCGCGCCAGCATCAACCCTGCAATGAACTCAGAAGATTATGTTTTAATGGGAATGAGTGCCCTCAAGCAGTTGGAACTGAACCAGAAAGACACGACGCTAACGCTCATACAACGTTAGTACAAGCTATGTTAGTACAAACGACGCTAGCAATAACATCGTTAACGGCAAGTGTGTAGCGCATAAACATGATCATAGCCTGACAAAAACCCTTAACCAGCCAGATAACATCTTATGAACACTATGTTGCATACTGCCATTGTAAAAAACGTCACCTCAGCCTTGGAAGAAGATATTGGCAGCGGAGACATTACCGCTCAGCTAATTCCAGAAAATACTCAGGCGAAAGCAACCGTGATCACACGTGATCATTGTGTTATATGTGGTATTGAGTGGGTTAACGAAGTATTTAAGCAGGTCGACACAAAAATACAGATCATATGGCATGTTGAAGAAGGTGATTCAGTTCAACCAAATATTGCACTATTCTCTTTAGAAGGCCCTGCAAGAGGCCTGCTGACAGGCGAACGAGCAGCACTTAATTTTTTACAGACACTGTCAGGTACAGCCACTATTTGTAAGGAGTATGCAGCACTGGTTTCCCACACCAATGTAAAGCTGCTAGATACACGTAAAACCATCCCCGGCTTAAGACAAGCACAAAAGTATGCAGTCACGTTCGGCGGCTGCCACAACCATCGTATTGGTCTATATGATGCATTCTTGATTAAAGAAAATCATATTATGGCCTGTGGTTCAATTCAAAAAGCAGTAGAAAATGCTCATGCTATCGCGCCAGGAAAACCTGTAGAAGTTGAAGTTGAAAGCATGACTGAACTTCAACAGGCTCTCAGCGCCAAAGCAGATATTATAATGCTAGACAACTTTGACAATGCCTCGTTAATTGAAGCCGTTAAGATTTCTTCTGGCGTTGCAAAACTCGAAGCATCAGGTGGTATCAATAAACAAACATTAGCCGCCATTGCAGAAACAGGCGTTGATTACATATCAATAGGCGCACTGACCAAAGACTGTAAAGCTATTGATCTTTCTATGAGGTTTTCGCTTTAAGTTAATAAAAAACCACCAATAAATCATTATCACCCAAGCTACATTTAGTTACATAATGATACGCTTTATTTCACAATCAAAGGCCACTTTCAGATTACACTGGCTACTTGAAATGATGAAATAATAATAAGACGCGGCACTCATTCGCCAGATAACTAACTCCATTAAAGCAAGGATGCAATGAATGACAACCGGTAAGCTCTTTGAGTTTAATATAAGTAGGTGGTTACTACCTTTTAGAGACCACCCTCTGAGAACAATAGCAATCTTGTTGACTTACCTGATGCTAGCCCGGCTCTCGACCTTTATAACACTCCCTGATTCATCGATTACACCCGTTTGGCTTCCTTCTGGTTTTGCACTCGCCATGATATTTATCTATGGGGATCGATCATTACCCGTATTATTTATCGCAGCAATGGCCGCCGCATCTGTTTTTTTTCTAACCAGCCAAAGCTTAGCTGATGCATTAATATTGACAGCCTCGTTTGGTTTATTAAATACCCTGCAGCCTTATCTTATTTATCACTTTTTTATGAATGTGACTAATGCAAGCTACCCATTCGACAGAGACCGGAATCTACTCGCATTTCTTCTTGGGTCGGTATTGGTTATTATTGCGACATCCTCTTTATTTGCCGCACTGATAAACGTTGTTCAGCCTGACAGTAATATAAACTTTACCCTTAGAATGCTGCTCTTCACGCTAGCTGACTTTTCGGGAATATTACTCCTTACGCCTTTAATACTTGCGCACCATCAGTTTCCTGGCTTTCATTATATTTCAGAAAAGCTACTCGAATGGAGTGCATGGTTTATAGGCTTGGGGATGATCTCCTTTTTGGCTTTTTACCAAGGCATTCAGGGGGTATTTTTGGTGCTGCCATTAACTATATGGGCCGCTACCCGCTTTAGTCAACCAGGCTGCACTGCGGCGACCTCGATAACACTATCTCTCGCTTTTCTCGCCCTAATCTATATAAACCCAATAAATCCGGCATCTAGCAACCTTTATGATTTAGTCATGCTAGAAGTCCTTTTAGCGATTATTATTGCCACCACCCTTTATGTCAGTGCGCTGCTTGAAGAGCGTCAAAAAGTATCAAACAAGCTTGAAGACACAGTATTGCAGCGAACTGAACAGCTACAAGAGACCAATCAGGAGCTTATCGACGAAGTATACGTAAGAAAGCAGGCAGAGAAGTCTTTTCGTCGCTCTTCTCGCCGCTATAAAGCGCTTATTGAAACGGCCGGCAGCCCAATTATCGTTATCGATACCCAGTACATGATCAAACAGTGGAATAGTGCTGCAGAATCACTATTCGGGTATAGCCGGGATGAAGTCATTGGGAAAAACTACATCGACTGTTTTGTACCTCAACTACACCAGGACGAAACAGCCTGGAAAATCACCAAGGTAGTTGAAAGCGGCGTGGGTAAAGAAAACCTTGAAAGTGAGGCGATGGCATTTGATGGCACTTCCCACGCGATGCTTTGGAATATCAACCGCATCTCCAACGCGGATGATGAGATTGCACGGGTTATTCTTATCGGTCAGGATATTACAGAGATCCGAACTACGCAGGATCAACTCCATCATCTCGCACACTTTGACATTCTGACGGGCGCAGCAAACCGAAGGCTTTTTGAAGATCGCTGCAACCAAGCACTTAAACAATCACTGAGACATCAGCACCCGATCGCGCTAATTAATCTGGATATCGATTTTTTCAAACGAATCAACGACACACTTGGGCATGATGCGGGGGATGAATTATTAAAAGTAATCGCAGATAGGCTGACATCCTGCGTTCGAAATGAAGACACTATCGCACGACTAGGAGGCGATGAGTTCGCCGTATTACTGGCAGATGTTAACGGAGTAGAAGGTGCTGAGATCGTTGCCCGCAATATTCTGGATGCGATCACTACACCTATTCCGCTTCCTGGTGGTGAGCTGGTCATCACGTCAAGTATTGGTGTATCACTATCGCCAAACGATGGAGTGTTATACGCAGAGCTATTAAAAAATGCCGATATGGCAATGTATCAAGCCAAAAGTGCCGGGCGTAATAATATTCAATTCTATAACCCCAAAATGAACGAAGATATGCTTCGTCAGCTCTCCATCGAACAAGAGTTGCGACATGCCATCACGCACAACGAATTTAAACTGTATTACCAACCTATTATTGACATTGAAACGGGGCAGATCATTGCACTAGAGGCCTTGTTGAGGTGGCAACACCCCACCAAAGGACTATTGTCGCCCGGCAGTTTCTTAAAAGTGGCTGAACAGACAGGTCAACTGTTAGCGATCGGTGAATGGGCGTTGCAGAATGCGTGTCTTCAGGGGAAGGCCGTACAGGCAATGAGCCAAACGCCAGTACAAATCACACTAAACCTATCCAATCGACAATATAGCCACCCTCAACTCGTCAACACCATCGAACGAGTACTGATGGAAACTCGCTTCAATCCACGCTTTTTGGTTTTAGAAATTGAGGAAAATACCATTACCAGCAAGCTCGAAGAGTCGGTAACAACACTTAAAAAGCTAAAACAGCTCGGGCTAACACTCACAATTGATAGCTTTGGCACCGGCATTTCATCTCTCAGTCACCTTAAGAAATTACCTATTGATATCATCAAGATAGACCGTACCTTTATCAAAGGCATACCGGAAGATGAAAATGATATGATCATTACAGAAACATTGATTAATATCGCCCACCAAATGAACATTAAAACCTTTGCGACAGGTGTAGAAACGAGAGAGCAAGAGGCGTTCTTAAAAATTAACGGCTGCCGATACGTTCAAGGCTTCCTGTATTCAAACCCTCTCCCGAGTGAGCTGCTCCCCCAACTATTTCAAGAAATTCGAAATGGCCTGCGGCTTAACGAAGGCGACCAAATCTTTTTGCCATTAAGTTAACAGCAGCCAACCAATTGATCAAACTTTTGAATGGCTGCAATAAACGCCTCAGCATTTATGCTCGTCCCTCGAAAATATTCTTCTGCCATCGGCGCAATGCCACTCACATTAGGTAGTTCACCGCCTTGCTCTACAATAACGTTCAGTCGCGTAATAAAAACAAATTGAACCCATTCTGGAAACGTCATTGTATCAATACAAAATGGTTCAGTACTCATCAGTTGTGCGGTTGTAACCGGCTTTTGTGACCATAGAGCAAGCCGCCTTAGTTCCGACTCGATCTCCAACAGCAGATCAGCTATCTCTGAATGCATGTGCTAACCTCAATATACACCTACCAACCTCGTAAATATCTTCTAGTTTGAATAGATAAACCCACATAGTATGCGCTAGATTATCGAATACAGGTCATTTCTTACTTTGAACCTTATGATAAAGGTTTTAGAATGGCCCACCAAGCCACCCTGTTAAAAATGACGATTGAGGATAACCATGGAATACCCTACTTCTTTAAACTCACTGTTAGCATCAACCAAGCTAAAGTTCCGCTGGGTTAACATAGGTAGAGGTATTAGAAATATCACTCAAGAGCAATTTGAATCGTTTGAATCATGCCAAGCAGTGTATCCTTGGCCTCTCGACTACCAGGCACAGTTCGCACTAATCGTATGGAACCCAAGCCAAGACCAGCAACACACCATCTGGTTTTTTAAGCTCCCATTGGATGAGCAAGGCTTAATCATTCCACAGGCGCGAGATGCATTAATTATAGAGCTGCTTGCCATACTTGGAATCACCTCATCTCAACAAACAAACAGAAGCGAATCATCTGTCTATACATTCGAGCCGGACGATGAGCAAAAGGCCGCTATACACGCCAAAGTCAGTAAAATACTAGCGGAGCCGCCTTCAAACTGGTATCAGCCGGTACAAGATTATTTATCAAGCAAAAATTCTGGCATACCCTGGAGCAACTTAGGCCTTCAGGGGTTCGCAGATGTGGTCGAGCGAATATCAGAAGACAAAATAGCCGCCACTCTAACCGATGCTATTAGCTGGGTAGACGCCCCAGTGTTCGAAGCACTATGTCGTTTTATCCAAAACAAAAAAGCACCTGCTATCATCATACCGGCCATCACCAACCGTATATGCCAAGCATTATCAGAATCACACCCAGACACCCTGCCCGCTAGCTTTTATGACAGTGCGATAAGAGCCTTTGCTCAAGCAGAAAGAAGTGACCAGATCACAGATAGTATTAGCTTAGTACTTTCATCCCCCTTTGGGGAGAACCCAACCCTCCTCCAAAGCATTGGACTCACTTGCTGGACACATTTAAAGCAGAAAGAGCTGATGAAGCAATATCTCGACAAATTATCACAAATTCCTGACGGAACAACGCTATTTAATCAGCAGTTATCTGACCTAATGTTTGTGCCTGATATGCGCCCTGAAGTGATGAATCAATTCCGCAACCCTGAACGTTCTGAAAGCCTTGGGATTGCAATAGGACGATTAATGAGTGGTATAAAAGGGTAAATTTACGAGTAGACGTAACGAGTATTCAGGGTGAAACCACCGTTATCTCTACTTTCCCTAATACCATTCCGGGAGCCCACATGGACTCCCGGGATGACTACATAGGTTACGGGAATAACAAAACTGCTCACTAACCATCTACCGCGAGCATGCTTTGATCTAAAGTGCTTCTAGCGCGACCTTTTCGCCATTTAAGACCTTATGTAAATCAACAAACTGTTTAGTCAGTGCATGCTTGGGTGCAAAGTGGATTAGCGGGCTCTTTGCCTGATGAGACTCTTTCATCTTAACTGATGAAGACAGTCTCACGGGCAATACGGGCAATTGCTCTTCTAACAACTCGTTAATTAGCTGACGAGGTAGGCTCGCTCTGGGTAGGAATTGATTGGCTATAATACCTTCAACGCTAAGGCCTTGATTATGATCCTCTTGTAAGTCCTGAATCTCGCCTAATATCTGGTAAAGCGCTTGACGCGAAAAGTCATCACAGTCAAACGGAATCAGGCAGCGGTCTGCTGCAATGAGTGCTGACCGAGTATAAAAATTAAGCGCAGGTGCCGTATCGATATAGATGCGGTCAAATGTCTCGCCTAACTTGTTTAGCGCATCTCTTAATTTGTAGATTTTATGCTTCGCTTCAAGTTTTCGCTCTAGATAATCCAACTCAGGGCTCGAAGGCAGAACATAAAGACCGTTAAACGGAGTAGCATGAACAAAATCTTCAGGTTTTTTATTGAAGATATTAAACGCCACCGTCTGCTCAAACATATCACCGATCGTATCTTTCAGCTCAGCCGTTGGCTTACCCAACAAATACTGGCTTGAATTCCCCTGAGGGTCCAGATCGACAACCAGCGTTCTCAAGCCCTCAGCGGCACTGATAGCAGCCAGATTGGAGGTAATACTCGACTTACCTACTCCGCCCTTTAAATTAAATATGACACGCTTCATGTTTCCCCCAGGTTGTATAATTCTTATTATCGGCGTTCGAATGTCACATCCTTTTTGCCGACTATATTTTAATCAAGTTGTTCGTGATTTGTCACAATTTTTTTCTATTACTTACTCTGGTTATTTTACCATTACCAACCCAGAACAGATTTCACAAATGGAATCGTAAGCCTGCGCTGCGCACTCAATGAGGCATCATCAAGCTGATCTAACAACCCAAATAACTCATCAAGACTACGGTCACTGCGCTTCATGATATAAGCAGCCGTATCATCACCTAACCACAAACCTTTGTCTTTAGCCTTAGATTTAAGCGCTTCTTCTTTTTCTTCATCAGTAAGTCTAAACAATTGAAGCAGCAAGCCCGCACTTAGCCTTGACTTTAAATCAGCCAGCGCTAAAGTTTGGTTTGCAATCGGTTTAGATGCCGTCACCGTTAACATTTTACCGTTTGAACGTAAGCGGTTATAGAGGTCAAACAAGGCCTCTTCACTATCTGCATCATCAAACAATAAATCGATATCATCAAGCATGACCGCATCAAAAGATTCCAGCCCATCAAAAAGTTGCTTATCAAACGCACCAATATCTTTTAAAGAAAAAAACATAACTCGTTTGTTCTGCGCTTCGAGAGCATTACAGGACGCATTCAATAAGTGCGTTTTACCGCTCGATTGCTCACCACATAGGTAAACAAACAGTTCGCCTGAATTAAGCGCATGTTTCAGAATTTCACTATTTTTCTTATTGGCAGCACCCAAAAAATTTTCAAACGAAGCATCTTGGCGAAGCTTGACAGACAAAGTCAGTTGCTGAGGATTACCAGCCTGAACAGTACTTTTCATAAAAAACAATCAAGCCTTAATAGATTTACGGTGAATATAGGCTTTCCGACCCCACACAAAGGCATATTGAGCACAGCTTAACACTGCAAGCGCTGCGACCCCCCAAACACCGTAATTTAGAACCACTATAGGCATACTAATACCCGATAATGAAACGACCACAATGAGCACGTAAACAATCTGAACAAACGTATTAAGTTTACCTAACATTGAAGGCTTCATTTCATAGGCGCCAATCCAGTAGTGATAAATCAGCGCACTGGTTACGATTATAATATCTCTTGCAAATACCAACACCGTTAACCAAACCGGTAATTGCCCGGTAATAGTCAGCACCACATAAGCGGTAACTAATAAAAGCTTATCGGCCAACGGGTCTGCTATCTCACCTAAACGAGACTTCCAATGAAAGTGCCTTGCAAGAAAACCATCTACTCCATCAGATAACCCCGCAATAAAGAATAGGATCAACGCTTGTTTGAAGTATTCAAAATAGAGGCATGCAGCAAAAGGAATCACCAGCACGATCCGTAAAAATGTTAACAGATTTGGAATATGGCGCCATTCTAAGAACATATATAAAACATTCCGGTGTATGAATTCCCTGTTCGTACGTCTATAAAGCGTTCAATTTCGTCCAGCGATAGTAAAGCTTCGCACTATCATCTGCATTAAACGACTGCGAGACCTCTTCTGAGAGCGTTGTATCCAACTCGATATGTTGTAATAGTTGTTCAAGGTAGCCATTCAAACTAATCGTAAAACGAATCCTTTCGCCTTTAACCCAATTCAACTGAGCATTATTAACAGGCGGTAACGAGTTGATATATCGAGTTGCAGCCACATAGTCTTCCATCGTGTTAATATCACTAATCTCTAGCTCAACCTTACTATTAAGCGAGCTTTCACCACCCAATATGGCGTAACGCTCAGCAAGAATTTCAGCAATGCTCCCCACCATTAACATCGCACTTTCATCAAGCGTCTGCTCGTCAATGTCGCCACGGTAAACAAACCCTTTTAATTCAAATATCCATTGGCCCGACCAGTTACTTCCATTACCCTGCTTTAATCGCCCGACCACCCTAGAATCCGCTGCATAACGTGCAGAAGCATCATGCAGTGAGTCAATAAACAGACCCCATATATCTGATGAGCTAACATTGGCTTCGTCCTCAAGGTCCATTACGGGCAAATAAACAGGAACACCTCTCGTTTTCGCAGCCCTTTTTATCGCCTGAGATATAGGTGTTTCTGCACCTGAACTCAGCACAGAGCGCCGACCTTGGTCATCTGACGCAAGCCATATCAAAACAGAAGGACGATTACTCCCCCAAACAGGTTCACCATATTTTTTTAATGCCTGACTAACCGCTAAACGCGAAAACACGACATTAATTCTGTAAAAATTATCGCGGTCCGTTTTACTTTCTTGATCCGCAACTGCCTCCGTCATCAGCGCAACAAGGCTAATGTCAGCCTCAGTTTTTTCATAACTAAACTTCTGAACGAGTTGGTCTGGTTGGTTCGCTACGCCCATTAGCGACTCATTTTCTAATACAGAAGACTTACCCGAAACTCTTACCAACACTTCTTTAAGCGCTAAACTAAACGCTTCTTGCCGTTCTTCAGTACTTTGAGAACTCACTAAAACATCTGATTGGTATAGCCCACTTATTTGCGCGGCGGAAAGCAACCCTGAAAAAGAAAAAATAAACGTGATAAAAGTCAGCTTAGCTAATGTTTTTATTAGATTTTCGTAAAAAATAGTTTTCAAATCAGTATCCGTAAATAAGCACAAAGCAATGGAATAAGGATAATACACCAATAAAACATTTGTTCCTACGTTGGCTGTTCTATTCGTCACCTGCTAAAATACCGCGTTTTCAGATTTGGCCAAATTTTTGCCCTAATTCAATGTTTACAACATAGTCTACCACTACAGCCGAGAAACCGATGACAGATAAGCCAGAAACTCAGTCCATAAGCTACAAAGATGCCGGTGTTGATATTGATGCCGGAAACGCGCTGGTTGAACGCATTAAAGGTGTCGCTAAAAAAACACGTCGCCCTGAAGTAATGGCTGGGCTTGGTGGTTTTGGCGCTCTTTTCGAACTACCTACAGGATACAAACAACCTGTTCTTATATCAGGCACTGACGGTGTAGGCACCAAATTACGCCTGGCAATGGATCTAAAACAACACGACACTATTGGTATTGATCTAGTCGCTATGTGTGTAAACGATCTTATCGTTGCCGGTGCAGAGCCACTGTTTTTTCTAGATTACTACGCAACCGGAAAACTAGACGTTGATGTTGCTGCTCAAGTCGTTGAAGGCATAGGTGCGGGCTGTGAGTTGGCAGGGGCATCATTAGTCGGTGGTGAAACAGCCGAAATGCCTGGCATGTATGAAGGCGGTGATTATGACCTAGCTGGATTCTGTGTCGGTATCGCAGAAAAATCTGAAATAATAGATGGTAGCAAGGTTGCCGCTGGCGACACATTGATTGGACTGCCATCATCAGGCCCTCACTCTAATGGCTATTCTCTTATCCGTAAGATTATAGAAGTATCAAAAGCTGACTTAAACGAAGTCGTAGATGATAAAGCCCTTTCGACCGCATTAATGGAGCCTACACGCATTTACGTGAAATCTCTGCTTAAATTGATAAAAAATAGTCAGGTAAATGCACTGTCTCATATTACAGGCGGTGGTTTACTTGAAAATATCCCTCGTGTATTGCCAGAAGGCACAAAAGCCATCGTCGATACTACTAGCTGGGAAATGCCCGCCGTATTCAAATGGTTACAAGAGAAAGGTAATGTCGAAACCCGTGAAATGTATCGCACATTAAACTGTGGTGTGGGTATGGTATTGGTAGTACCTGCAAATAGCGCCGACGCCGCTATCGCCTTGCTTGAAGCAGAAGGTGAGTCTCCATGGGTTATCGGTTCAATCGCCCCCGCGCAGGCAGATGAAGAACAAGTTGAACTGAAAGGGTTGAGTGCTTAATGAGTCAACCGGAAATCTCGATAGTTGTTCTTATTTCCGGGAGCGGATCTAATCTACAAGCCATAATAGATGCCACTCAAAACGGAATCATTCCGGCTAGTATTAAAGCGGTTATATGTAACAAAGAAAATGCCTTCGGATTAACAAGGGCTGCAAATGCAGGCCTTGTTACTGAAGTTGTTTCTCATAAAAACTATGACAGCCGAGAGCAGTTTGACCATGCGCTTCAAGCGACCATTGATCAATACTCACCTGATCTAGTGGTGCTTGCAGGCTTCATGAGAATTCTAACACCTGAGTTCGTCAAGCATTACAGTGGACGAATGCTTAATATTCACCCATCATTACTGCCTAAGTATCGTGGGCTGAACACTCACCAGAGAGCAATAGATGATCGCGAGCCTGAACATGGCGTGACCGTCCACTTTGTCACTGAGGAGCTTGATGGTGGCCCGAATGTGCTTCAAGCTAAAGTGCCAATCAGTGATGGTGAATCAGCAGAGTCACTGGCAGGAAAAGTTCTCATTCAAGAACACCAAATCTACCCTAGAGCCATTAAATGGTTTGCCGAAGGTCGATTAAAAATGAGCGCGAACCAAGCGATTCTTGATCAAAACACATTACCTGAAAGCGGCAAACAACACCTAGATGGTGCCTGTAGCTAGTTTTAGTGTGCATTTATCTGTACTCAAATACGATGGTCTCTGAAGAACTGTTTTTTTAGAGGTCATCGTTTACCCCTTCACCACATGCATACACCATTCCCTACGCGCCAAAAATAACCGTTTTTTAGCGGTTCTATTTGTGACTCCCTTGAAGCGAGCGCTAAAAACGATTAAGTTGAACGCGTACAACTAATACTCAGGTACATCTCACCTATAAGGCGCGGATATCGAAAACGGATACCGTCAATGAGCGCAGAATGAGACGTTTACTTTTTTCAGACCTTAAGTACGGCTTCCTAGTATGGCTATTGCTCGGCTCAGCCAATCTATCTTCATTTGAACTAAAACCCAGTGTAGCGGAATACAGCGCCACCTTTAAAAACGGCATCCCTATCAGTGGCACCGCAAATCACACACTCGTTCAGCTGTCACATAACATTTGGCGCTATCAGTTTAACGTTGATTCATTTTTTGCTGACGTTAATGAATCCGTTTATTTCCAGTGGAACAATGGAAGAGTGGTCCCTATTACTTACCACTATAAACGCACAGGCTGGGCGGTCAGTAATCGTAAAGCAACATTGGAATTTAACTGGAAAGAACACACCGTATTGAATGATGTACAGGGCATACCTTGGTCAATGGCTATACCGGACAATGCAATCGATAAACTCGGGTATCAACTACAAATAAAACTAGATTTAATGGAAGGTAAGCAAGACCTTGTTTATCACGTAGCAGACGGCGGCCACCTAAAAGAGTTTCATTTTTCCATTCAAGGCGAGGAAATCATACAAACTGAGCTAGGGGAAGTCTTCGCGGTCGTCGTTAAAAAAATACGCTCCGAATCAGATAAACGTGATAGCACCTTGTGGTTCGCCAAACAGTGGGACTATCTTTTAGTGAAACTGATTCAAATAGAGTCTGATGGCGAACGTTATGAGATTAATATAAAAAGTACTGATGTGCAGTAAACTAACCAGCAATCACCCATAGTCCACTAACCGCTTATTATCGACGCCTATGCTTGATAGAATGACCAGCTTTCTCTAATAGAGGCTTCTCAGGCCATCTGTGACGAGGGTATTTGCCTCGCATTTCTTTAGCAACATCAAAATAAGAAGTATTCCAGAAGTTTTCCAAATCACTCGTCGTTTGAATCGGCCTCTGCGCAGGTGAAAGCAGTTCAAATCTCAAAGGGACTGTATTATTGCCGATTTTGGGTGATGTGATCTCGCCGAACATCTCTTGAAGCCTTACAGAAACCGTGGGGCCTTGGTGCTTGTCATAAACAATGGTGATTTTTTTGTCACTCGGGGTCATATATACCGTCGGAGCTTCCCGCTCTAAGAGTTGTTGTTGATCCCAGGTTAGCGTACCTATCATCAAGTCATACAGGTTGACGCGCTTAAGCTGGGTCAAGCTTGTAACATTTGATAAGTAAGGTAATAACCAATGATCTGTGGTTTGGGCCAGGGTTTGTAGCGATAGCCTGGGAAAATTGTCTATAACGTTTCCTAGCCATTCAGCTCTGGCAAGCCACTCTTCACATTTGGCAGTCCAGTTAAGCAGATTAAGTCCCTCTGACGCCAACAAGCTTTTGAGGCATTTTTGAAACTCTGCTGAAGGTATATTGGCTAAAGGTTGAGATGTTAGCGTAATCGCACGATATGAAGATACCTTCCTTCCTACAATACTCTGTTTTTTATCATCTAGCTGATACTTATACTCTTCGTCAATCAAATGACCGATATAGTCATGTATATCACCTAACCCGATCACTGCTGCGCCAAAAATATGCCCCTCTTTTTTTTGAGCATTACAGTCACTTACCACTAACCATTCAGCTCCAAAAAGCGAATCTTCATCATATAGCATGGCACCTTTTCCATTCGCTAACTGATAACGACCACCATTAACTGAACGCCTTTTGGCAAGGCGATCAGGGTACGCGATTAAAAGAAGTTTACCGACATATTCTTGCAAGTGTATAAGCGAAAATACGGTTAGCGTTGTTGAAATGGACAGGCTGTTTTTTAACGACCGAGTCGCCTTTAATACCTGTTCAACCACCGCAGCTTTTAGAGGCCAAGACTGAAGCGCAGAGCTTTTGTTTGTTTTGTAATCTTGTATCGCAATAAGACGTTCAATAATATCGACGCCCCGCCGTGCATAAAAAATGTCACTCTCCGATAGCAAAGCCGCTAACTCACAGGCTATTTCCTTTTCTAAAGGGTCACTGGCGTGCAACAACATGGCCGCTAACCTTGGATGAAGTGATAGCTTTGACGCGTGGGTACCGAGTGTTGTTACTTGACCAGAGTCATTCGCTAACCCCAATGATACTAACAGCTGTTTAGCTGATTGAAAGTGCGCTGGGGGCGGTGACGTTAACCAGTTAATAGACTCAAAATCCGAAAGACCCCAAATCATTAAATCAAGCACCAGGTTCCCAAGGTCCGCAGATAGAATTTCTTCGCCTTGATAATCTCTAAGCGCGTGATGTCTCGACTCGCTCCATAAGCGGATACACGTACCCTTTTGAATTCGCCCTGCTCGCCCTTTACGCTGTTCTGCCGATGCTTTGGATATATACGCGGTGTCCAGCCGGGTCATACCACTGATAGGGTCATAAATTAAATTTTTCTCTAAGCCACTATCAATAACACAGGTGACCCCCTCTATGGTTAAGCTGGTCTCTGCTATATTGGTGGTGAAAATAACTCGCCGTTTACCCTTTGGGTCGGGTAGCAACGCCTTCTCTTGCTGATCTATAGATAGACCACCATATAGCGGCAAAAAGATCATATCGGATAGACCTTTAAACGCCTTCTCTGCTTCTGATAAAGATCTTTTTATATCAGCTTGACCCGGCAAAAAAACTAACGTGTCACCTTTATTCTCAACACTCAATACGGATGATAATGCCTGTGTAACCTGTGAGCTTAGATAACGTTTGGCGTTGTGATAGTTTTCATTTTGAGTATAGCTAACGCTTACCGGATAAGTACGACCGGGGCACTTAATAACAGGTGCATTATCTAAGTAAGCTGAAATAAGATCGGTATCAATCGTTGCAGACATTGCTAACAATTTTAAATCTTCACGAATAGTCTGCTGAACTTCCAGCGCTAACATCAATGCCAAATCAGTATGAATTGAGCGTTCATGCAGTTCATCAAAAATAATAAGCGCAACCTCTGATAATTCAGGGTCACTTTGAAGTCTTCGGGTTAAAATACCCTCCGTTACGATTTCTAACTTCGTACTACCAGAGAGTTTTCTATCATTTTTTACCTGATAACCAACCCGCTCTCCAACGTTTTCACCTAGTTGTTTCGATAAATAATGAGCAATTGATTTAGCCGCCACTCGCCGAGGCTCGAGCATTACAATTTTCTTGTTACCTAACCATTCTGCATCGATCAGGCTTAATGGCAGCGCCGTTGACTTTCCGGCACCGGGCTCCGCTTGCAATACCAGGTTATTATTGTTTGACAGACATTCAAGCACTTGGGGTAAAAAGTGGGCAATAGGCAGCACATTAAAACTCTATAGGATTTGAGTAATCGAAGGGGCCAGCCGGGATGACCAGCCCGCATCGTTCTTACGCAACAATGATAGACACCATAGAAAAGTAATACCTCTCTGGTGTCTAAGCGAAAAATTAACTATTCTCACTTTTATCTTGAGGAATCATATGCACATCTCGTTGAGGGAATGGAATAGTCGCACCTGCAGACTCCACTGCCTCTTTAAGTAACGCTCGCGCGTCAAAAAAGAATCCCCAGTAGTCATCATTCTTAACAAACGCACGCACCATAAAATCTACAGAGCTTTCACCAAGGTCTGTCACCGCAACAACATTACCTTTATCTTTTAATACACGAGGGTCTTTCTCAAGTACGCGCTCCATCGCTTCTTTCGATGCTTTAATATCATCTGAGTATGAAATACCAATAGTCACTTCGACGGCACGTGTTTCATGCCGAGAGTAGTTAACAATACTGCCATTAGCCAAAGGACCATTCGGAATAATGATCGTGCGTTCATCTAGCGTCAATAATGTGGTGACAAAGATGCCAATATCCTGCACAACTCCTTCGTATCCCGCTGCTTGAACATACTCTCCCACTTGAATCGGTCGGAAAATAAGTACCATTACGCCACCTGCAAAATTCGACAAGCTACCCTGAAGTGCCAAGCCAACGGCTAAACCCGCAGCACCAATAACTGCGATAAATGATGTAGTTTCAATGCCTACAATAGAGGCAACACTAATCACCAATAGTACTTTAATAGAAATTTCAAACGCGCTAGATAGGAACTTTACCAACGTCTCATCTGGCATATTTTGGTGAAGTGACCGATCAACTAACGAGCTAATTTTATTAACAACCCACCAACCAACGATTAGCGCTACCAACGCAAGGAGTACACGTCCACCATAAAGCGCAACTTGCCCCTCAACCGCACTCCATAATTCTTGTATTTTTTGTTCCATCAAGTTAGTCCCCGTCATGATTAAAGTAATCACATTATCAGATAGTGTTTTTTATGTGTAGGCTACTCATATCGAAAAACGCAAATTCTGGTTGAACATCACCTAATGCGTTAAATAATATCTAAATAATTCTCAAACACAGAGAGCCACTCATCATAATAGGGTTCAGCATGCTTTTTTATAAGCGGAAACAACCATTGAGCGGCTTCACACGCAAGATTAAAATCTTCATCTAACGGCTCAACCACTCCCGGAAAATTCAATGCATGCTCTACTGCCGCAGCACAGAATAAAAACTGCCCTATTGAATCCGCTATTGGACAAAAGTCCCATGGACCTTCGCCTTGCAGAGCACTATATACAACCGATGAACTGCCCTGTTCGTTCAGCTTGACGATTATGGGCTCCCCACCTTCATTGGCAATCAGAAACCAAGCTTCATTCCAGCTAGAGATCTTTTGCCCCGTGACGGCATTAACATTGAACCCTGGCATTTTCCACGATATATCTGCCTTCGAGATAATATCTACCGGATACCCTACACCTTCAAACGCCAATGAATTTTCAGGGCAAACCGAATCGATATATACTTTTAGCTCAGCAGGGAATGTAATCGCTTTTTCGCGCTCTAACGCATCACTAATCACAGCGCCATCAGCGGCCACGCTGATCCGGTCTGTTTGACTAAAGCTATTAATAAGATCTATGGCTTCTGGTAAATTCATGAGAATATCTTCTTAGCTGTTTCAGTTAGCGGCATCATAATCGAATATGTCCTGCTTATCTATGAGCACGTTAATACCTATATAGACCAATATGCAACTTACTCATAACCAACCCGTAATAAAAAAGATATCAACATTACACTAAACTAGTTGTAACCTTGAAATTGGTGATACGAGCACGATTTGAAGCAAAAAAACCCAACTACAATGGCGCAGAACATCCGATGGCGACCATTGGCTACAACATGATTTTTAATATTTCGAAAGATCAATGATATACTCGCCGGATTCTCTATCTCTTGCAGGATACTTCAGATGGTTACAGTGGGTCAGATCAATGAGCTCGAAATTATTAAAGAGACCGATATCGGTGTTTATCTTGACGGGGACTCATTAGGTCAGATATTCATGCCTTTCAGGTATGTTCCTCCAGGTAAAAAAGCCGGCGATAGAGTTGAGGTGTTTATCTATTTTGATTCAGAAGACAGAATCATCGCCACAACAGACAAACCCAAAGCAATGGTGGGTGACTTTGCTTACCTAAAGGCTATTGCAGTTAACCAAGTAGGCGCATTTCTCGATTGGGGCTTACCTAAAGATTTATTGGTGCCCTTTTACGAACAAAAGCAGACAATGATTGAAGGGCAATCTTATGTCGTTGCGATTTTCTACGATAAAGAAACCAACCGCATTGCTGCCTCATCCAAACTCAACAAGTTTTTAGACCAGCAACCTGGGCGCTATCACAACGGTCTAGAGGTTGACTTGCTGATCTGCGATCACTCCGATATTGGCTATAACGCAGTCATCAACAATCAGCACTGGGGCGTACTATTTGATAGCGAGGTCTATCGCCCTCTGAGACATGGCCAAACCATAAAAGGCTATATTAAGCGTATTCGTGAAGATGGAAAAATAGACCTTTGTCTACAACAACCAGGTTATAAAAAAGTTACTACGTTATCCGAACGAGTACTTGAAGAGCTTAAGAAACAAGGCGGCTACCTACCACTTTCAGATAAGAGTGCACCAGAAGCAATATACAAAGCATTCGGCGCCAGCAAGAAAGCCTATAAAATGGCCATTGGCGCACTCTATAAAAATCGTCAGATTACTATTGAAAAAGACGGGATCACCCTCATAAAACAAAACGGTTAATTCATTTATTTGCTTAGGCGATCAGCGTCCCTTAGCGTCAATTGGAGAGAATTATGACACGTGCCAGCGCAAGACATATTTTAGTAGATAGCGAAGACAAATGTAACGAGCTTAAAGCAAAAATTGAAGGTGGCAGTGACTTCGCAGAAATCGCACGCAACTTCTCCTCTTGCCCATCAGGTGCTCAAGGTGGAGCGTTGGGTGAATTTGGTCCTGGCCAGATGGTTAAAGAGTTTGATGAAGTGGTATTTAACGGTGAACTTAACAAGGTACTAGGACCTGTTAAAACACAGTTTGGCTACCACTTATTAGAAGTGACCAGCCGCTCATAACGGTAAATTACTAAACAAAAGGCTCGATAACTTACGAGCCTTTTGTTACTCCGGTTAGCGAATATCCCCGCCAACGCTCAAGATCTTCATCGTGTTAGTTCCGCACTGTGCATTCACATAGTCACCTTTGGTGAGTATCACCAAATCACCGTCTTCAACTACGTTCTTTTTGAGCAGTGTATCTATAGCAAACCGATTTACCTCTTCATTCGCCACATCTGCCGCATCAAATGCTATTGTTTGAACACCTCGATATAGTGCCATTCGGCGTTGAGTATGAAGTTGGCCTGAGAACGAAAATATAGGTAGCTTTGATCGTATCCGAGACATCAACAACGGAGTGGCCCCTGTCTCGGTCATGCTGACAATCGCCTTAACGCCCTTGAGATGGTTTGCAGCGTACATCGCGGACAATGCTATACTCTCATCAATTCTTTCAAATGACTCATGTATACGGTGCTGAGACACCTGCGTAGATAGACTTCGCTCAGCCCCGGTACAAATACGATTCATCGCATCTATGACTTCAACTGGATATTCACCTACCGCCGTTTCAGCAGATAACATAACGGCATCAGTCCCATCAATCACTGCATTCGCAACATCAGATACTTCTGCTCGCGTCGGCATAGGGTTTGTAATCATCGACTCCATCATCTGTGTCGCGGTAATAACCACACGATTCAGTGCGCGAGCACGCTGTATGATGTGCTTTTGAATTGCTACCAACTCAGCATCACCCACCTCTACCGCCAAGTCACCTCGCGCAACCATAACACCATTCGAAACTCGAATAACCTCATCAAGCATTTCACTATCAGCGACAAGCTCTGCCCGCTCTATTTTAGCTATCAAACCCGCATCAGAACCCGCTTCCGTTATCAGCGTTCTAGCTTCATTCATATCAGCAGCATCACGGGGGAATGACACCGCAACATAATCTGCATCAAATTGAGCCGCTACCTTAATGTCAGACTTATCTTTATCGGTTAACGCTTTAGCTGACAGTCCACCGCCTTTCTTATTAATCCCTTTATTGTTAGAAAGTACGCCACCGATTAATACGTCACACTCAATACAAACACCATCATTGGTGCTAACCAATAACTCAATTCTACCATCATCCAGCAACAGAATATCATTAGGACGTGTATCGTTGATCACCGCTTCGTGGTCAATACCCACCGCATGCTGATCGCCATCATTAATACCTAGGCGAGTATCCAAAGCAAACTTATCACCGGCCTTCAACGTGATTATGTCGCATGAAAAACGGGCTATTCGTATTTTAGGACCTTGTAGGTCAGCCAATACAGCCACAAACCGTCCTTGTTTATTAGCGACACTTCTAACACGCTTGGCCCGTTGAATATGGTCTTCACTTTCACCGTGAGAAAAATTCAGTCTGACAACATCGACCCCAGCCCTAATAATCGCTTCAAGTGACTCAACAGAGTCAGTAGCTGGCCCTAACGTCGCAACAATTTTGGTGCGTCTTAGCATTAAATACTCTTCCTTAAATTAAGTCTTAAGCTATTGGGTTAACGTTCTTTTTAAAACAACACGATTAGACCTTAGCACAGTTATTTAACATCTTTGTTTCAACTGAACATACGAAGGAGTCATTAAACATCAGGCTTAACATCACTATAGAGCTTTTTTAGGCTGCGCGAATAGATCACCGCTACCAGCACCACACGCGATAATCGTTTTCATCATATCTTCAACTTTGATACCCGGACAAATTTCAATCATTTCTTGAGGTAAATGAAACATATTTCCTGATGTTGGGTTTGGCCCTGTGGGCACAAAAACGGTATACGCCCCATCTTCATGCCGAGAGGTGACAATAGCCGTCACTGTAGTGCTGCAACTTGACCCAAAAATACGAGCTCTGGCTACCTCACCATTAGCAAATGGCGACGAAGACTTATCGCCAAAAAACTGCCCTACTATTTCTTTAATTAATCGGTAACCAGGCGCTATTCGAACCAAATATTTATCAAAATAACTATGCATCAGCACACCAAAACCCGTCGATACAATGCTGCCAACCACAAAGCAAACGATAAAAATAACCGAAATAGCTAACATATCTCCCAGTATTTCAGGCATTCCATTAGTTTTTATAATTAAGTCTGTAAGCGGTTGAATAAGGTTGGTAACTACTTCGAATGCCCAGCTGAACAAAAACACCAATATCACGATAGGAAGCAAGACTAAAATCCCGCCTACAAATGATGTTTTGATAAAACGTTTTATACGATCCACAGAAATAACTCCTTATTAATGCCTAGGTGAAGTGGTAATAACCGCTGGTGAATATCAGGAGGGAAGGTTGACTGAGCGGTACAAGCCTTTCAGGACAGTTCACTGCCTAATGATGCCACATAGTATACAAGAGAACTGACAGATAAACTCTGCCAGTGTTTTACTCTACACTTTAAAGCGACTCACAATAGTCTGAAGATTGGCCGATAGCTCTGCTAATTCTGAGCTCGAATTCGTAACTTGCTGAGCACTTTCTGTACTATGACTCGACAGATCACTAATCATTGCCATATTTTTGTTAATATCTTCAGTGACTTGGTGCTGCTGCTCTGTAGCGCTGGCAATTTGTATGGCTTTGTCATTAATCCCTTGAATTGACGTCTCAATATCAACGAGCGCACTATTGGCTTTCTCGCCAATTTCAACCGTTGTAGTGGCTTTTTGAGTCCCCTCTTCCATCGAAGCAACCGCGCGCGCTACACCCGACTGTAAGGTTTCGATCATAACTTGAATATCTTGAGTCGACTGTTGGGTTTTACTGGCGAGTGTTCTCACTTCATCTGCTACCACAGCGAAGCCACGCCCTTGCTCTCCCGCTCGGGCAGCCTCAATGGCAGCATTAAGAGCAAGCAAGTTAGTCTGTTCGGCAATACCTCTAATTACATCTAATACCGATGCAATACTATTGGCCTCGGCCTGAAGTTGCTCAATGACCATTGAGGCATCATGAATCTTACCTGATAACAATTCAATTTCTGTCATCGTACTACTGACGATATCTCGCCCTGTAGTCGCCGCATCACTAGCGTCATTAGCCTGTTGCGCCGTTTCAGTGGTGTTCGCTGCAACTTGCTCTACTGCAGCCCCCATCTCAGTCACAGCCGTAACGACCATATCTATAGCACTACTCTCTTGGGCTACAGACTCGTTAACATCTACAGCAATAGAGGAAAGTTCCTCTGCCGCGGTTGCGACACTACGGGTGTTACTTGCAATCTCTTGAACCATATTTTGAAGCTGGCCGATAAACCGGTTAACTGAGTATGACAGGTTCCCCAGCTCATCTTTTCGTCGAATATCAATTCGAGCGGTAAGATCACCCTCCCCTTCAGCAATATCGGTTAACTTCCTGTTAATTTCATTAAGGTCATTAGTAATAAGTCTAGGAAAAAACACCGCTATTCCAAGGCAGATCACTAAGCCAATCAGTAATCCGGCTAATTGTTGTGCGATCGCTACTGACATATGATCATTCATTTTCTGTGACAAAACAGAAGATTCCGCAAGCGCCAGTTCAGATAGCTTATCAAGCGTTGTTCGCATCTCACTAAAACTAGCCAAACCCTCACCGAAACTCAGTTCACGGGCATTCGTTCTCCCAATTCTCGATTTCGCATCGAGCTCAGCAATAATTTTTAGTGATTGAGTACTCCACGCTGAATAAGCACTATTAAACTTATCCAACAGCGGCGCTGCACCATCGATCTGGGTAATTTTTGAAAACTTGGTAACCCTCTCTACTACTTGCAACAGGTTTTCATTATGCTGCTTTTTCATTTCCAAGTAATCATCTCCACCTGGTTTCAAAAACAGCATGCTTCGCTCTGCCACTTGCGTTTGGTAAGCATCTCTATCGGCTTGTAGAAGAAAGTCTATACTCGGGATGTACTCCTGAGTAATTTGCTCCCCCTCTATCGATAGCCTATCAACTAGTTTAATACTGTCATACGAGAGCATTATCATTGTGAACGCTATCAAAAAAATGGGGATTGATAGTTTCCAGACAAACTTCAAGTTCTTAAACCAGATCATAGTATTTCTCTAACCAAAAATTACAGAATTAATTGAAACGACTTTTACAGTTCGTCTAAGTTAATGCCGACAGTAATGGCACCAATAGCCTTTCCAGCCTCCATAACGGGTACTGATATTTGCACCAAGTAGGCCTGCGCACTCTCATCAAACTCAACTTCACCCAGATGAACGGCACCTACACCACCTTTAAAGCTCTCAGTAAACTTAGCTTCATCACCCTGCCAATAATCTGAGGTTTTATTCGTCATCGCTACATTCGCACCTTGATTATCCATGAGAAATAGCTCAAGCAAATAAGGTTTGGATTGTTCAAGGGTGCTCATTTCCTGTGCTGCGCTATTGGTCATTAACGCCTTCATAAAGTCGTTAACGCCTGAAACTGCACGCCAACTTTTATCGCGAGCCTGAATCTCGTCTAGGGTTATTCCAGTCGCATTATGTGCCTTAACCGCATCCACTAACACCGCATTTTCACCCCAAGCCTGAAAAGTCGGTACCAATGCTTTAGCTTTCTCTGGCACTTCTTCGGCGAATGAAAACATAGATAGAACAACGGCACTGCATAATGTAATAGTTTGTACTAATTTCATCGATTAACCTCAGCCTTTAATCACATAATTGTTCCATAAGTCTAGCTATAAGATGTGTATTTACAAGTAGCCTAAATAGGGGAGGTTTAGGTTATGGATAATCAGTCTTGATCAAAGTGTGCTTTCCAACGCTGATTAGAAACATGGCCTTTTAGTAGTTCAATACATTCGTCTACGATAGCTAACACTTCTTTATCCAACGTTTTTTCTTCCAATGGGGTCGCAGTAATGCCGTGGGTAATGAAATAGTTTATTTTTTGAGGGCTCATATCTTTCAATAGATGAATTACTGATTGAATCACAATATCAGCGACGGCACTTTCTAGCGTTTGTTCGATGGAACTCCCTAAAACGGGAACCAGTTTTAGCCGTGATACTTCGCTATTCTCACGAACCGCCTTTGAAACGCTACTTTTCACATGATCACGAATCACCACCCCGGATGTTTTATCTTCAATTGAGTGACCAGCATGAGTCAGCACCGACGCAATCCAAAGACTAAGCGTATCTTGACGGGTCGCCACCACTTTAGTCGCAATTTCATCAAGTAGCGGAGCCCCTTGTCGAAGATCTTTCTGCGCATCTGACAACACCTTTACTACAATTCGATCGCTAAGCTCTTCAATGAAAACATCATAATAAAAGGTTATAAACTGATATATTTTCGAGTTCGTCAAATCTACGATTTTGTATTTATGCAGACGATAAATAATCGAAAAGACCCTCAAAAATCTAAATATGCGGGTCGCACCCAGCGGAATACAACCTACCAAATCATACCAGTGTATAACCGGGAAAAAGTACCAACGAAGATATTCCTTACGTTTAACCGAAACAAACCAACGCAAACAGAATTCAGTAAAGAAAACCGCAACAAAGCAGAGGTCAATCAATATAAAATTATTATGGATCGGCTGATAATGCATAGCGATAGAAGGCGAAATAAAATCCAACGTAGCCCTAAAATATTCAGTGATATAAAGGGAGTCAAACAGTATGAAAGCAAGGTTTAATAGCAATAACCCTAACATTACAAAATCAACTGCGAGCCAAATACTTTCGTGGCTAGCCCGTAGCCTGTCTCGATTAAATTTCAGCATAGTTATCCAGCACCTTTAACTTTTAAGCTTAACCGCAATTTGTAACAAGTCAGGCAGCAATCCGATAAACGTTGCTAACCGACCCGCTATCCCTGCAACCTCTGGGCTTTCCTTCATCATATCCTGTTCAACAGAATCTACAATTTTGGTTAGCATTCTTTGCGCCCTAAAGCGGTTTACACCCGTCTCAACCAGCGGTGATAGTATCGGCATAACTGTCAATGTCGCCACAACGCCACCCATCATGCCAGCGACTGATACCCAGCCAGGCACTCCGAATACCTGAACCATCAACCCTGACCACCAACCTTGATGGCTTAAGTAAAGTGATGTTGCGGCCATTGACCCCAAACCCATCGAACTTCCAAATACAGCTTTATCTGAAAATGCTCGCCCGACTAACCCTGTAGCAATAAACACCAGTGACTCTCGAACACCTTCCTGTGCGACAGCGTGGGTTTCTATTCTTTGTTTTAACCACGTTTCGACCATTGGCGCATTTCGCTTATCTAATAAATTAGAAAGCTCTTGTGTAGTCAACCCAACGGATCTCACTTCTTTCTCAAGGTAATCATTAAGCGTTTCTGACAACTTATCCAGTTGCAACAAATCTTCAGTCACAATATCTAATAGCGCCAGTTCTTTACCACTAGGTACCCGGTTGGCGGTACCGCCCTTACCGGCTAGTTTTTTAGCCAATCCCCAACCCGCTCGAGGCATGGCAGCTATATCCTGAGGAATGTCTTTCCTATTATCCCAGTGCCGCTGGGTAACTGTTTTGAGCGAGAAAAATTGATCTGCACAAACACTATCCACTCTCTTTCTAGCGTCAGAAAAGTGTTCGATCATAATGTGTTCAAGTGCTATTTTATGGTCCACGACATAATTCATATGTTAACTATAATCATTATTTGAATATTCAATATTGCCAGAATAACACGCAGAATCATCCTGTAGGGATAAACCACGACAACACACAATGCTACATCTTTTTTAGATTCACTCACCGACTATACCTCTGCACCTAACGTCGTAAAGCCCAGTGACAGCAAGTAAAATAAGACACAAAAAAGGAGCCGAACATAGGGCCCCTTTTAGCTTGTAATAGTAACACAGTGTTTATTTAAGCGAATTAAAGTCAGATATAAACCGGTCTTTGCTCACCCACAATTCGTCCACCCAGTTTTTGATTTTATTCCGATGCTGGTCATCTTGATTATAATCACGGTTTCTTAACTCTTGCGGAATTTCTACCAGGTTAATACGTATGGAAACCCGCTTAACCTTGCCGCACATAAAATCCCAAAATCCAGGCCGTCCATCAGGGTACACAATCGTTATATCCAGCAATGTAGAAATACAATCACCCATCGCATCAAGCACTAGCGCGGTACCACCCACTTTAGGCTTCAATAAGTTTTTGTACGGCGACTTTTGGCGCGCATGTTTTTGGTCTGTAAATCGAGTTCCTTCAGCAAAATTGATCACGCTTACGGGAGTATAGCGGAACTTTTGACAGGCTTTACGTGTCGTTTCAACATCCTTGCCGCGCATTTCTGGGTGCTTTTTCAAAAACTCTTTGCTGTAGCGCTTCATAAATGGGAAGTCCATCGCCCACCAGGCTACACCAATAAAGGGTACCCAAATTAACTCTTTCTTTATAAAGAATTTTAAGAAAGGAATACGACGATTAAAAATATGCTGTAAAGCAAAAATATCGACCCAACTCTGATGATTACTAGTTACCAAATACCAACCTTTATGGCTAAGGCCTTCAAGACCTTCAACGTCCCACACGGTGCGTTGGAATAATTTCATCCAACCACTATTAATACTGATCCATAGCTCAGAAATCACAATAATGGTTTTAGTACAGATCACTTGTACAAATTTTAAAGGAATAATAATCTTAATAATGGTTGGAATATAAATTATTGTACATAGCACAATCGTATTCACTATCAAGAAAAAAGAACAAAGTACACCAATCAATGATGCAGGTAAAAAGTTAAACATATACTCACCAAATACAAATCAACGCGGCTAATTCAATAACTGTCATCTACAATAAACAACCAGATGCAACCGCCATATGATAAAGGGATTATATTTCTCGTCAAACTTTATGAACGCTGGTCAGCTATTTTATATACATAAAGCCCTTCATTCATATAGGTAAATTGTCAGTAGATGAATATGAGAATTCATTGAACCTTTATGCTATAACTTTAATAAAGGCCTTCTGCAACTAAAAAAATCTGGCAGCCGCCAAGCTAATATCGACAACTATTTGCGCTAGTTAGCGCTAGCACTAAACCCTCGCTATTGACGGTAGACCTAAGAATATGAACTCAACATTACTCTACTTTCATGACCCGATGTGCAGCTGGTGCTGGGGTTATAAGCCCACTTGGCGTCAGGTTCAACAACACCTATCAAACACTATTACTGTAGAATATATCGTCGGCGGCCTTGCGCCCGACTCGAATGCTCCAATGCCTGAAGCACTGGCACTGACGATTCAGTCACACTGGAAACGAATTGAGTCTGAACTTGGCACCCAGTTTAACTATGATTTTTGGACTAAATGTTCACCCAAGCGCTCCACTTACCCAGCCTGTAGGGCTGTGCTAGCGGCAAAAAATCAGCATAAAGAAAAAACGATGATTCAACGCATACAAGAAGCCTACTACCTTCAAGCGATGAACCCGTCGGAGCCATCAACCTTAATACAACTGGCCTGCGAAATTGGGTTAGATGAATCTCAGTTTAAGCAGGATATTAGCTCACCAGAGATAGAGCAAGACCTGCAGAATCAAATTAACCTCGCTCGTGGACCGTTAGTACGAGGGTTCCCCTCACTAGTGCTAGTTAAAGAGGGTAACACTTACCCCATACCCGTTGATTACCATAATCCGACGACTACCATTGAGGCTATTAGTAATCATTTATGATTAGATATTACACCACCCGTTGAGGTTTAATGGTCTCTGAAACAGCACCGATTAAAACGATCACAGCACCCACCAAAACCTGAATAGATGGCTGATCATTAATGAGTATAAAGGCAATAACTGTCCCAATAACCGGCTGTAGACACCCTATCAACGCAACTGATTTTGCGCTAATGGTCCGTAGACTGTTCGCCAACAAAGAGTGTGGCAGTGCCGTAAACACAACACCCAGTAACACCAGCTTAAGTACATCATCAGAAGACTGCTCCAACAATTTTATCGCACCGACATCCACCCATGGCAAAAACACAACACCTATAACCAATACCTGATAAAAGATAGTAAGGTAGGCGGGGTACCCTTTCATATAATGCTGCTGTGTCACATTACGGCACGCAAAACAGAGTGCGGATAACAGCCCGACCAGAATCCCTTCGATATTTCCACCTTCTAGCCCGTTCTCCGCTGTCGCCATTAACCCTACACCTATTAATACGGCTATAGCCACAACGACATCATATAAACGAACAGCCTTGTTAAACAATAGCTTTTCCAAAAATACAGTAATGATGGGATAGGTATAGAGTACGGTCATACCGAGGGCGACCGTAGATATTCTCATCGAATAAAAAAAGGTGATCCAGTGAATCCCCAATAACAACCCCAACCCAATAGATAAGGGATAATGAGAGGGTGATAGCAAACGCATTTTTTGGCGTTTTATTGCCAAAAACAGTAATAACGCCAACCCAGCTATAATTGAACGATAGGCTGTAATATCGAGCACGTCAATTGAAATACCCTTAGCAAAATAACCGTTACTTGCGAGTAGCAATATGGCTGCGTATAGAGAAATAAGACCATTGATTGACGAGTTCATGACTGCAGGACTGCCTATGACTAAACAAGAGGCGGGCATTGTACCTTAGAGTCGTATATCTGCAAAAAATCAACAACCCGCAAGATCTTTCAATGTGTTAGCAACCAAATCTGGGTTTGTAATATACACCCAATGGCCATGTTCCGGCTGATGAGTAACAGAACTGCCATAGTAATAAGCAAACTCCTTTTGAATATATGGGTCTTTGTCTCCCCAAATCACCTGAGAGCGAATTTGTTTCAATGCCTTTGCGAGTTGTTGTTGCCAGCCTTGAAAAATTTCTTGGGGTTTAGCGTAAGCCCTATAGACTCTTAATACTGTTTTTTTCATTATAGGCGTCATTCGATCATACGTTTCATCAGCGAGTGAAATAGGAAAATTATCTGAGCCTCTTTTTAATTCCCATCGAACCAAGGGTCTATTTGCCAACATCATCGATAATTCACCTAACAAGGGCGTTTGCCAAACCCTAGCCCAGAAATGCCACCGGTATTGCGTCTGGTATAACGTGTTCATGATTAATAAACCTCGCACTCGTTCAGGGTAAGTACTCACCCAAGGCAGTAACCAAGGCCCTCCAAAATCATGAACGGCTACAACGATAGGCTCCGTTAGTTCGAGTGACTCAATAAATTCGTTCCAGAGTTTAACCATTCCTTCGGGGCCCAGGTCAAAGTCATCGGGCAGTGGGTCTGAGCCTCCAAAACCTGGAAAGTCCGGAGCAATGACTCGTACACCATCGCCCAAGCGTTCGATCACGATTTTCCAGCTATGACGACAATCGGGATTACCATGCATCAGTAGTATGGGGGTGCCCGTACCTTGATCACTATATTCAATGTTCAAACCCAATATATCTACATTCATTTTTTATTATTCATATGTGGTTTCTGGATAAGATAATGATAATACATTACATGAACAGCCGATTGCAGACCAGCAACCTGTTAGCCCCAACTCAATTTGACACTCCTAGAACCTACAACAGAAACAGAAAAACCAAGTGCATAAAAATACCATCAGCTGCTAAAATCAACCCATACGCTTATTTAAAAAACCGTCAAAAGACATTACCAACATGAAGATTCCTATAGGTATAAGCAGCTGCTTATTGGGCGAAAAAGTCCGTTATGATGGTGGCCATAAAAACCATTCTTACATCAATGGAACACTCAGTGAGTATTTCGAATTTAAATCCTTTTGCCCGGAAATTGCCATCGGTATGGGGGTGCCCAGAAAACCGATACGATTGATTCAAGTTAATGAAGAGGTACAGTGTGTAGGTGTAAAAGATGAAACGGTTAATGTAACGGAACAACTCGATGAATGCGCAAACAGCCAATTTGCTTGGCAAAATGAGCTATGTGGATATATTTTCAAAAAAGATTCTCCCAGCTGCGGCATGGAGAGAGTCAAAGTATTTATCAACGGACAGCCTCACCGAAAAGGCAGTGGAATTTTTGCTCAACGAACAATGGCAAACCTACCCTATTTACCGATAGAAGAAGAAGGCCGACTGGGAGACTCGCGCCTGCGAGAAAACTTCATTCAGCGAGTTTACGTTTTGAGTCGGTGGCGACAGCTGAACCATGAAGGGCTCACGCTGCATAAATTCACTCAGTTCCACAGTCAACATAAGCTGATTGTGATGAGCCACCATCAACAAGACTACCGAGCACTGGGCAAACTCGTTGCCACCGCCTCCAAAAACAACCTCACACAAGTAGCTAATCAATACATATTAGACTTGATGCTAGTACTTAAAACGGTCGCAACAAGGGGTAACCACGTTAATGTACTGCAACATATTCAGGGCTATCTAAAGCGAGCATTAGACGCTGATGATAAAGCCGAGCTTACCGAAGTGATCGAGCGGTACCGTTTAGGAGAGCTACCATTAATCGTCCCGATCACATTATTGAAGCACCACTTTCGAAAAGCACCTGATGAATACATCAGCAATGCTTATTATATGAACCCCCACCCTCAAGAGCTGAAACTGCTTAATCAGTTATAATATAACCAGCCCACCTAAACAGCTCATACTGCCCGTTATAACTGCCCCAAGTTTTATTTTTCAGGTGTAACATTGCTCAATGAATACTGCGCTTGCAAATACGGCGTTAAAAGCGAATTTTACCCACCAACATATCCTTAATAGCGCACATAACTCAATGCCGGTGGCCTTGACCGATAGCACGACCATCTTGGTCGTAGAACCCAGACGCCCCGTGGGATACATGCCCCAAATTAATCATTCGGATCAAAAAAGGATCGAATTCATTATCACCAATATCGGTCTTGAATAACATCCCCAAATGAACAATTTGCGCCTTTGAAAGGAAACAAAAATGTCATTTATTTGTAATCTGTTCGCTATAGGGTTACTTGAATAATCAAACCACTCTTAGAAGGCATAACATGAACAAAACTATTCTCGCTCTAACCATGGGTGCATTATCACTTTCTGCTCATGCAAAAAATAACCATTCGGTATTTGATGAAGCGTCTCTACAATCTGCGATTTCAGCGGCTAATCAAGATCCCGCTATTTCAAAAATAGTATTCAAAAAGAATGCTTATATACCATTGACGGCCCCTGTGATTTATACCGGTACACAAGCGCTAACCATTATCGGGAACGGTGCAACCCTTAATGGCGAAAACGCAGGTATATTTGAACTCATAGTAGATAGCAGTGGTTTTGAGGCCGCCATTACTGAAGATGGCACTCTGGTTTTTAATACACAATCAGACCTAATCATCAAAAACCTCACAGTAGAAAACAGCGCCACTCGCGGTATTGTCGTGAATGTTCCTGAAAATGCCGAAGGCGATGACATATCGGTCACCCTAAAGAATGTTAATGTGCTTTCATCAGCGCTATTCGGTCTTCACATTGATGACAATACAGACGCATTTGATAACGGCACGGCTGGATCTTCAATCGGAATCGACCTTGAGATTTATAACTCTAACTTTATCGGTAACGGCACCGGAGCACTTGACTTTGATGGCATTAGAGTAGATGAGCGCGGTGACGGTGATATATCCTCATGGATCGTAAGAAGCCATATTGATGGCAATGGGGGGGACGGGATAGAGCTTGACGAAGCCGGTAACGGTAGCATTTTCAGCACAATGAGCAACGTGACACTTAACGACAACGGATTCTATAACGAAGACGACCTAGATGACGGATTCGATATTGACGAAGCCGATAATGGCAGCATACAAGCCAACCTCTATCGAGTTGAAACCAGCAACAACCTTGATGAAGGTCTTGATTTTGATGAAGCAGGCGATGGCAGTATCACCGTTACCGCACGCAACATCATCGCTGAGGGTAACTCAGATGAAGCAATCAAAGCAGACGAAGAAGGTGCAGGGGATATCACATTAAACCTGACAAAAATTATAGTGCGCAAATCGGGAGACGACGGCATACAATTTACTGAGCTAGGTGAAGGCAGCATTGGCGGTGTACTAAACAAGGTATCTGTTAGTGAAAGTAAGAAGTATGGCATTAAGGCCGGGCAATGGATTATTGAAGATGAGGCGGAAATCAGTGAACCATCTGGCTACCTAAAAACCAAAAACGTGATACTTGAAGGGAATAGCAAAGGCGATAATATTGAAACACATAATGTTTCAGTTAAGTAATCATCAACGTTAAGCAGAAATTGTTAACAATAGAGTGAAAACTGATGAGACGAAAGGCTTAACAATCAGCAGAATAGTCTCATCAGTATTTGTATAAACTCCTATTAGTTATAGATCTCTTCATTCGAAATTATCACAGTTAAAGGTTAAATCTGCCATCGGGTCTTTTACCTGTAAGTTCCAGATATAGACTAACAGCTTGCAATTGCACAAGTTAACATTCATAAACACCTCCTTAATAGCCTGAAAATAATACCCCTAATAACGTAGGGACTATTCATACTATCGGGAGAAATTAGAATAAAGAAACTAAAATGAAAGTCCGAGAATGACGTTTTTACACATTAGTGGTTTCTTGGTGCAAACATAATAATGGCCATGCCGATAAACGCAACACTAGCCCCTACAGCATCCCAGACTGTAGGCTTAATACCATCAACACCCCACAGCCACAACACAGCAACAAGAATGTATACGCCGCCATAAGCTGCATAAACGCGTCCAGCAGCGGTTGGGTGTAGTGTCAACAGCCAGGCAAAAAACGCCAGACTTATCGCTGCAGGGATTAGAAGCCAAGGACTCTTATCTTGCTTAAGCCAAAGATATGGCAAATAACACCCTAAAATCTCTGCAACTGCGGTGAGCACAAATAGAGCAACTATTTTTAATTCAATCATTTGTTTTTTCTTATCTTACGACGCGAACAACATAACACAGTCATCAATGAGTAATATTTAAACAGATGTTTAAACCCCTTATAAATAGGGCGCTATAGAGCACTGTAAAGAACTTGTTCAGTCAGTTATCCACAAAGAATGTGAATAAGATTAGGGCCATATTTATTGTTGATATACGCTTACCTTATTCCGGCCAGCATTCTTCGACTCATAAAGCGCAACATCAGCATGACTAAGCAACTCTTCTATAGATATAGCATTATCGTTGTACTCAGCTACACCAAAGCTAGCGGTAACATGCCCTATCTCAGGAAATATATATGAAGATAATGACTCTTTAAGATGCATTGCAATCTGACTAGCGCCTTCACTACCTGTATTAGGGCAAACAATCAAAAACTCCTCTCCTCCCCATCGCCCTATTAAGTCATTGGCTCTGATATTATGCCTCATCAATTTAGCAAAGCGTTTCAATACGGTATCACCCGCCAAATGACCATGTATGTCGTTAACCTGTTTAAAATTATCAAGGTCGCACAGCACAACGCTAAAAGGCACCTCATAACGCAGAAAGTCATTTAGGTGATAAAGCAGCACTTCATCTATTTTTTGTCGATTAGCGCAACCGGTTAAGGTGTCTGTATACGAAAGCATTTCAAGTTTTTTGTTATATTTTTTGAGTATCAGCTGACGGTAAAACAAAATGCCTAACGCCAATATAACGAATGGTAGATATTTCCATAAGTCTGAAAAATTAGCCGCTTTTTCATAACGTACTGAAATCCACTTATTAGTGATATCCCGTAAGGTCTTATCAGGAATCAATTTAATTGCATTGTTGAATGCATGAAGCAACACAGGAACATCATTCCTGACGCCAATGCCTAGATGCCAAGATTCATCAAACTTCCCGACTATCTTAAGCTCAGGATGGTTCCGTTGTAACTCATAACCAATGACACTTAACGCGTCAATAACACCATAAAGCTCCCCTCGTTCTACTTGTTCTAACCCGTCTTTGATGGAACTAATTTCAACAAACGTTAACTGCGGATAAGATACCTTAAGTAATTCAGCAAAAGCATAATCCTTTACGATGCCTAAGCGTTTGTTAGTGGCGCTAGCCATATCTGCAATAAAAAGAGCATCACCTCTAGCTGCCAACACCAGAGGAATAGTCAAGTATGGGTCGGTAAAAGAAAGATACTTACGACGCTCAGGCGTATCCATTACCATCGATAAAATATCGCACTGCCTACTCTTTGCCAACTCAATACTTTCAGACCAGCTTTTTGTAGCAATCAACTGGATAGGCACCCCCAACTGCTGCTGAATTCGATTAATATAGTCTGCCGCCATACCCACATGTTTTCCCTTATCAATAGCCTCTAAAGGCATCCAAGCTGGGTGGACACACATGTTAATCACCTTTTTATAGGTGAAATAGGCCTTTTCGTCTTCGTTCCACTGCTCATTTTTATTCGACAACAATGGTTGCTGTTCAATGGCTACCGGCCAACGACTCTGCAATAATGCACGCTGCTCTTTGGTAATAAGCTTCATTGCTTTATCGAGAATACTCTTTAACGGTTTATCATCAATATTGATACCGATATGCTCTGCTGACGGATAAAAAAGCGAATGTTTTAAGATGATAGTATTGTGTAAGTGGGTATTTGAATCTCTTTTTAGATAAAACGAAAACACAGCATACGTCGAAAGAGCTACATCAGCCTTGCCTAACGAGACTAAGCTGATAAGATCGGGAATATCATTGGCGAGCAATAATGTAATTTCAGGGTAGTGTCGCCTAATGAGCTCTTCATGATAAAAACCCTTAACAACCCCTAAAACCAGATTATTATCTCGGATACCCTCTAGGTCATTAACTTCCGCATTGCTCTCAGGCGTTAGCAAACCGACAGCGACCTCTACAATTGCTTGTTCTGAAAATAAGGCCGTCTTCTTGCGCTCTGGGGTAATGGTCATATTTGAAATCAGATCGATTTCATGATTATGAAGCATCTCTACATATTCATCCCAGTTATACCCAGTTATAAACTGAAATTTAAGGCCTGATACTTCTTGCAACAAGCGTATGTAATCGTTAACAAAGCCTTTGGGTTGTCCGTACTCTATAAAATTAAAAGGAGGCCAGTTGGCCTCTGCATGAATGCGCAAAACAGGGTGAGTTTTAAGAAAGTCTGACTCATCTTGAGTTAGCAATAATAATGGCGAGACTGTATGGCTTTCGGCGCTCACCGTTTGAGCACTGCTAGGCGCAACTCCCAAGGTGAGCACAATGAGTAACCCTAATCGCAAACAAGGGTCCTGCAAAAAGACTAACCGCTGGAGAACATGATTAAATATCGCACGTAACTTCATAGATTTATTATCTTAAAGGACTATTACTGAACCAGCTGCACTGATAGTTGAATCAGCATGGCCAGAATTATCACTAAAGACAATGCAAAAATGCGCATTCTAAGGGGGACAAAATTAGACCCTATATGAACATAGGTATGAACGTATCTCAGCGCAACATAGCTCCAAGCCAACCCTACATTAAGCATGCCTACGTTATGGGTTAACGCAATAATAATGCATAGCGCATAGAATAGTATGGGTATCTCGAATTGATTAGCGATATTGTTCGATACTTTCTGCACGTCGGGAGTCCATGCTTGATTATTCAATGCAGTCTCTTTCAGGTCAACCGCATTATCTTTAACCGCTTTGGACTTTCTTATAATAAGGGGGATATAGAGAAACACCACTAGAAGCATATGGGCCAATACTGGGTATATAATTTCGACGTTATTCATTCATTATTTCCTATTGATTAACCCGCCTTCGAGCAGACCTGAGCCTATTTTTAACTCACGCATATACTACTAAGTAAATTAAATATTTCATTTACTGATGTAATCTGTCAATACATTGTTACCTAATGACAAGACCATACATCCACATGCTCATAAAATATCGAGTATTGAGAACTGTGTAACACTTAGTCCGCTACGTTAACTTGGCCTTAGGAAATAATGACAAATAAATATTTAAGAGTAAGCTTGGTCGCAAGATCACTCGTTTTTCATGTCGGTTGTAATATCGTACTTTTTATACATTGTTGCGCTACAGTATTAATCGTACCACTGCTCGATATTAAACAACGACAGTATGTATTTACTCGATACAATGTATTTGTTTTGTGGTGGTGTAAGGTCATTTGCGGTGTCTATTATGAGATTGAAGGAAAAGAGAACGTCCCAGAAGGGCCGTGTATTATTCTGAGCAACCATCAAAGTAGCTGGGAGACCTTTCTATTCCAGACACTCTTCTCACCGCTCAGCACTGTTTTAAAAAAAGAGCTCCTAAAGATACCACTGTTTGGTTGGGGCATGAAATTGCTTGAACCGATTGCACTTGATAGAACACAGCCTATTCAAGCCTTTAAACAACTGATTGCCCAGGGGCACGATAGGGTGTCCCATAACCGTTCAGTGCTCATCTTTCCTGAAGGAACCCGTGTAGTGGCGGGCACGCAAGTAAAGTTCAACCGTGGAGGCGCAGCACTCGCTCACCATAGTCAAGCACCTATTGTGCCAGTAGCCCATAACGCAGGCCTATGTATGCCTCCCAACAGCTTTATACTAAAGCCGGGGAAAATTACCGTTAAAATCGGAAAGCCCATCTGTTCGAAAGGAAAAAGCAAGAAAGAACTATACGATGCATCGACCCATTGGATTGAGTCCAATAGAGATGCATTGATGGCCTAGCATCACCAATGCCTTACTTGGAACGCTAACATTAATGATCTGTCGCGATGAAATAGTCTTTCATCCAATCGTATAGGGTTTGAGTAGTTACTTCACTCAGCTTGATACGTTCAAACACGTCGCTAGGGTCTATGTCTTTGTAAGAAAACTGGTAACTAATAATATTGGGTTGCTCGTCATGCAAGATCAAGATAATCCGCTTCCCGCTTTTTAAGCAGTCGATAGTCATTAAGTCAGCAGGAATACCATTTGAGCGCATACTCTGATTAACGCCGACTACAGGGTCAATATGCTGAAAATCTTGTTGAATACGAGTGTGCGCCACTGTGGCAGTATCGGATAATGATGCAAGGGATTTACTTAGCACAATTGATTCTCATATTGTTTTTATTAACATTAACATAGGATAAGGGCAATAGCGCCAACCCTACGCACGCCATTCCCGTGAAGGTAAAAATCACCCTGTGTTCACGGAAATGGCTGTACACCTATAAAAACAACGACAAAATCAGGCAGATTTATTCGCTATTTTTTGAAGGTTTTCATGAATTTTGAATAGTACAATCAGTAGTTCACACCAGATTCTCGACCCGATAACCCCGCCCACTATCATCAATAAACCATTGAAAAATTCAGTCTGATACCCACCAAACATAGTCATTAAGCCTGAACCCACTGAGCCGATCAACATCAACCAGTAGACAAAGGTAATTATTTTAGGAGTTAGCATTGAGTCAAAGAAAAACAAATCTTTCATAATTAAATCCGTTTAATAGTTAGCTCCAATAAGTTCGAAGATTAGACTTCAGGAGCTAGAAAAAGCCTAACATCGCCTTTTATAATACTAAAAGCTACCAAGCTACGCCTCTCTTTTTCTTATTGTTTCGATGCATTTCTCAAACAACCACCACTTCTCGTTTCTAGCAATGCATGATAACGTAAACACCTCTCTTTTTTGATTACCCAGACACAAAGGAATGCACAATGTCAGAAAGATTCGAGCGACTAAATGATAAGCATATCGAGTTTATAAAAAGCCAACACCTCTATTTTGTTGGCACTGCGGCGACTGAAGGGCGTATAAATGTTTCACCTAAAGGGTTAGATAGCTTTAGGATAATTAATAACAATACCGTTGCTTGGCTCAACCTAACAGGCAGTGGAAACGAAACAGCTGCTCATATTTTAGAAAACCCGCGAATGACTGTCATGTTCTGCTCCTTCAACAAACAGCCTCTGATACTAAGGCTATATGGTAAATCTACCGTTCACCATACTAGAGACGATCGCTGGAGTGAGCTCTATTCTTTATTTCCTGATTCACCGGGCGCCCGTCAGATTTTTGAACTTAAGATAGATCTTGTTCAAACATCTTGCGGATATGCGGTACCGCTATATGAGTTGAAAAATGAACGCCCGACGCTTACTAAGTGGGTCGAAAAGAAAGGCAGCAAAGAAGTTCAGAATTATTGGAAAGAAAAAAATATGGTAAGCCTGGATGGTAAACAAACAGCCATTTTTGAAGATGTTAAATAGAAACATTGAGATCGGTTAATCTTGCTCTCTTTGCAATTCTGCATTAAGCCAGGAGTCTTTTCAGACCCCATACAAGATTAACCGTCCAAGTGTCATTTTACGACACTAAGAGCAAAGAGACTTACTTAATAAACAGCATCTCTGAGTATTTCGGGAAAGGCCATGCAGAATCGGTCACTAGACCTTCTAACGTGTCAGCGTAACCCCTAACATCGTTCATCATTCCACAAAGCGTATCTGCACAATATCTCATATGTCCTTCGACACACTCAAAGTCATGCTTTTCGATCGCACTTGAAAGGGTAGCAACCGCTTTCATCATGGCATCTGCGTTAGTCGCAACCGAGGCGGCTACGCTGCTATCCATTGAGATACCAGCACCTGATGCACTATTGATCGCTGAAGTTAGTTCAGACAGGTAACCCATTGCTGCCGGATAAATACCCGTCGTAGCCATATCGATAACCAATTTGGCTTCCACTTCGATCGCTAGGATATACTGCTCAGAGTACACCTCATAACGACTCTCCAGCTCTACAGGAGATAGCACACCTGTGGTTTCAAATAGCGATTTAACGTCATCATCTTTAAATGCAGGTAACGCATCTGCAGTGGTTGGAGTGTTTTTCAATCCACGCTCTTCAACTGCTTTTTTGTGCCAATCAGTCGAGTAACCATCACCACCAAAAATAACATTCCCATGCTCTTCCATCAGCTCTTTCAATACAGCAAGAACCGCAACGTTGTGATCAGGGTCAGCTTCAAGTGCAGTCTCTAACTTGCCAGCAATCCACTCAAGAGAATCTGCAAGCATAGTATTCATAGCCACGAGAGGCCCAGAAACTGATTGCGATGAACCGACTGCACGAAACTCGAAACGGTTACCAGTAAATGCGAATGGAGACGTACGATTTCGATCACCTGGGTCACGTGTGAAAGTCAGAATCTGAGACAAGCCCAAATCCATAACACCACCGCATACACTAGGCTCTAAATTACCAGTTTGGATATCTTTAAATACTTTTTCCAACTGGTCGCCAAGGTAAACCGACAAAATCGCTGGAGGCGCTTCGTTAGCACCTAATCGGTGATCGTTTGCCGCAGATGCAATAGTGGCACGAAGGAGCGGCCCATATTTATGAACACCTCGAATTACGGCACCACAGAACAACAAGAAGTTGAGATTCTCTTCAGGTGTATTTCCCGGATCTAACAAGTTACCCTGAGTCGAGTTACCAACAGACCAGTTAACGTGCTTGCCTGATCCGTTAACACCAGCAAATGGTTTCTCGTGCAGTAGTGCTAAGAAACCATGCTTCTTTGCTGTATTCTTTAATACAGTCATCAACAATTGCTGATGATCAGCTGCTACGTTAGCTGCTTCATAGTAAGGTGCGATTTCAAACTGCCCTGGCGCAACCTCATTGTGATGTGTTTTTGCTGGAATTCCCAACTTGTATAGCTGATCTTCAAAATCCTGCATAAAGACCTGAACACGCTCAGGAATTGCTCCGAAATAGTGATCATCAAACTGTTGTCCTTTTGCTGGCGCGGCACCAAATAGTGTACGTCCCGCCAACAACAAGTCTGGACGACTAGCAGCAAACTTCTCATCAACCAAGAAGTATTCTTGCTCAGCACCACAACTTGAATTCAACGGCGCAACTTCAGCCTCACCCATTAGGGTCAATACTTTTTTGGCGGCTTCATTCATCGCAGAATTTGAACGCAACAACGGAATCTTTTTATCTAACGCTTCGCCTGTCCAAGACATAAATACGCTTGGAATCATTAACGTAGCGCCATTTGGCGTATTCATGATATAGGCAGGGCTTGAAGGATCCCATGCAGTATAACCACGAGCGGCGTTTGTCATACGCAAACTACCATTCGGGAACGATGAACCATCAGGCTCACCCTTAATCAAAAGGCTTCCGGTAAACTCAGTGATCGCATTACCATCAGGGTTGGTAATGATAAAGCCATCATGCTTCTCTGCAGTGGCATTGGTCATAGGGTAAAAGATATGTGAAAAGAACTTTGCACCCTTAGACAGTGCCCAGTCTTTCATCGCAGCAGCAACAATATCTGCTGTCGCAGCATCGAGAACGGCTCCTGTATGAACAGTTTTCTTAATAGCCTTAAATGCACTCTTTGAAAGCGACTCTTCCATTGTGGCAAGATTAAACACATCACTTGCCCAAATTTCATTCAACGAAGCTGGCATTTCTGTACTGGTCGGTTTTGCGCTTGTAATGGCACTGATAGCGGCTAACCTAGCTGCATTTCCACTCATAATTGTTCCTAACTTGATTGCTTAAAAATAATATAGTCACTTAAAAGCCCCACTTTAGGGCTAAATACTACTGATAAATATCAATAGTATTATAAAAAGCAATTATTGCACCAAACTCCAGCAAGGCATTGAATATTTTTTATAAAATATTGATTTAATTAAATTTAAACAACTTTAGACACTGTAGTAATAGTATTAGAACACACTTATCAATAAAAATACCACACCACATTGGTGCATAATAGCATTATGCACCAATATGGACCGATGAAATATTAGAGATTATAGTATTTCTTTAGTGCTATGATTTTCGAGCCTACGATGGATGCAGTTTCTTCTAAAATTAGTACTTCAACTTCTGCAATGAAAACGCCCCACGTAAATCCCCAGCTTTATATCCAACAGCTTGATCATATGGGTAGAGTTCCTTCACTTTTGCTGCCACAGGATGATCTAGTTGGCTGCCGTGGCATTTCACACATAGATCAGCTGTCGGTATTGCTTTCATGTAGCGATAGGTGGACTGCCCTCCTAGTGTCACGACCTCCGAATGTTCAATAGTGTTTATATCCTCCCCGCCAGCCTTACGTTGCTCGAATGTCAACAACGTTTGCAACTCCCAAGCATCAGGGGTATTACTTGCATTACGTACTTTTAATGACGTACGGGCAACTTTCCAATCTGATTCTGAGGAGATTGTTTCAGTAATAGGCCCCGCTTGAAGGTTACACACATCAATGGCGTTAACCGGCCCGCCACTTTTCATCGCGGGTTTTAACGCTGACTTCAACCCCCCTGCAAACGACTTTACCAGGGTTCGGGCTTCCTTCAGCTCTTGATCAGGAATAGCGGTCTCGGCATTCGACAGTAAAGGGAGCGATACTAGAGCGCAAAGTAATAATGCGCTGGGGCTGATAAATTTCATAGTTTTCACCTTAAATAAAAAATGCGCTATATGCATAAAGAAGTAGCGTTGTTAATAGGTAACAGGTCAAGGTAGTTTAGGATATCTGGCAACAAATATGTTCTGACCAAGCTCAAATTAATCAGCATCTGTTAGTTCAAACAAAGGAGATTTACTTAATAAATAATTACACCTATCGGTCACTATCAGGCGATTTATCCTTTTCGTGACGACTCCACGCAATCGCTCCTAATGCGGTAAACACGATCATGATAAATGCCCACAAATGCCCTAACCACCAAGTTACAAGCACCAATAGAATACCGGTAGAAATCACGCAGAATAACACTCGTTTATTCGACATGTAGATTCACTCACAGTTAATAGATATGGCTCATAATTATAACCACCCAGATAACACTTATACCCACACCTGCTTCACGCGCGACCTCAATAAACCCTTTATGCACCTCTCAATGTCAACGATTAAAGCCCCTTTTACCCCTATAGATACATATTCTTAGCTAGGATAAATGCCGCAACTAGCACGAGAGCATTAGAAAAAAGATAGCGATTAAAAAGGCCTCTAGTTACATTTGGGTTATAGTGCCAACGGTTCACCGTTTTAAATGCCAACCAAGCACCGATATATGGTGCTAAGTCGGCCTTAATTAATAACGAGTATGCAGCCACTTCCAGTGAGCCAATAAAAAATGGCAGCCATAGATCTTCTTTTCCAAGAAATAATGATCTAAAGTCTTTGGTATCACTATCTTTTGACCTGATGACAAAGTTCAAAACCCGTATACATAAACTCATTACTACAGATATCGCTATCAACCCTATCCAGCTTGTCGGCTCCGTGTTAAGCACCTACAACTCCCTATAAAAACAATAAATCAAAAAGCGAGGGGTGCATATTGATCATTGATAAATCAATGCACTCCCTTTTAATGATGCTTACTTCACCAATTCAAATTCACCAGGTTTCCATGTTTTGTTGAACCATGGCTCAAGTGGCCCATATAACCGAAAGATAGTATTCCACCCCTTACCAGGAATCGTTTGAAGCCAGTTATTTTCCATGCCTTTTGGCGCCGAGGGGCCTATGTATATATCATATGATCCGTCGGTATTTTTAACTAACCCCTCCTTGTTACTATCTATACCGGGAAACTGCTCATTGGTTTGCAGCATTGAGCGTGTTTGATTGTCATAAACAGTAAACGACCAGAAATCTTTCATCGGGGGGTTGGCAGGTACATTAACTTTGTAGGTTTTGCTTCCATCAAATGTATTACCTTCCTTGTCCGAGTAAGCAATAGCATACTGAGAGCCTTTCCCTATAAATTTAGCTGACATAGCCGGAGTAATACCTGTTGCATAAAAATGAAACGCACCACGGGCATCTAACAACCTAGCGCCGTCATGTTCAAATAAATAGCTTTTATACGCTAACGGGTTTATCCACTGACTGTTTTCATACAAATAAAAATAGTGACTCCTAGGCTTTGCCATTTGAGTCCGAACAATCGCGGCACCAATCTTGGCCGCCTCATCCAATATTTTTTTCATTCGGGCATCAGGCGAAAACGGCTGACCTTTTGTGATACCGATAGCCGCTAGTGAACCTAATATTTCTTTTCTTTCTCCCATCGAAGGCTCTTCTTGTACAACCGCATTTATTTCATTATAAATTTCTGCATCCATACGGTGGATAGTACTGCTAGCAATTCCCGAAGCATTTACAAACGTCATTGCCGGAGGGTTATCTTTTTGAGAAAGAGAGTATATTTTAAACAGTGCCTTGGTAGCATCAACAGCAGGCTTAGGGCTGCCATCCTTCTGAAAACCCCTCCATATTACCCAATGTCCGAATGTGTTCGCATGAGAGACGAAATATCCTTCAGGAATATCCCCTTCATAACCTGGAGGAACGATTAAAAACTTCCCTCCTTTACCTTTATCAGGGCCTAAGCGCCCAAAATCTGCGACATATTTGAACCAATGATCATCGATAATACCTAATACATCGGGTGGTGTTTCAATGACCATAGGCTCATCATCTAACTCCAACCAAGATGCCATATAAACAGATGTTGTATTCGGTGTTAACCAAAGTGACTTTGAGTCCATAAGGGTTTCAAATAACACAGCCGTTTGATTAGCGGGACCAAACTCTAAAAGCCCTCTCTTTAGAGCTTCCATAGACGCAATCTGAATCCCACTAACATAGGCGTTCACCGCGTTATGCAAGTCAACATAATCGTAAACTTTCTCAGCAGTTTCTTTGTGAGGAACACCATCAAAGAAATTCAGCTCCCCTAATGTGTTAGTAACCAATTTATTTGGGGTTGAAATGCCATCAGGAATTTTAGTCGTCATCTTCATTTTGGTTGGACCTTTCTGCAAGCCAGATTCTTCAGCACTCACTTGAGCCGTCGAGACCACCCCCGCTGCCAATACCACAGCCAGCGCTATATTAGCTACCTTCATTGTTTTCATTTTCATCTCGCTTTTTAGTTATCTCTATTTGTCTAATAGTAATAAATATAATCGTCTTTAGACAATATAGCCGATGAGTGAATTTATCACTGAGAGAAAGAGCCGATTAGAGCGCTTAGACAATGAGCCAACCCACCAAGTAATACAGTGGCGCTATTATCCGGTGGTTAAAGTGATACAAGCATTACGCGGAGTCAGGCTTCTCGTAGCCACAAGCGTAATTGCAGAGCTAGGTGACCTGTCTCGCTTTGATACGCCTCGAAAGCTTATGAGTTATGTCGGG
>OJFV01000069.1_pt1 | contig 70175 bp, 64 predicted proteins | sample 1594391 | NCBI WGS metagenome assembly OJFV01 (sample SAMN05416856, study PRJEB24817) | seawater metagenome | isolation source: Sea water | place: Canada:Atlantic | collected 2013-11 | reverse complement strand
AAAACAGCAGAAGAGGACTATCTTAAAACAGGCTTGCTAAAATGGGGGCACTACAATATTCGCACCCTAATTCATCCATAATTGCCGAAATAATATCAATATCCAATCCTGTGGGCCCAGTAGCCCCAGAAGATTGTAATTGATAGGGTATGTAATTTTTCGAATAGGCTATAGAGATATTTTTTCCGCACTCCGCCTGAGCAGCAGAGCTAAAACTAAAAACACACCCCATCACTAAACAACGAAAGAGGCTCAAGAAAGGAAGGTGGAACATCAGTTTTCTGGCTTTCTTCTCGCCCCTTGCTTTCATCAAATTAGCTTTAAAAGCTAAACCTGTATAAAAATTGTACCACAGTTTGTATAATAATTTCTTTCAATTATTATTTTCCTAAAATGATATTACCTTGATCCTTCGAGTAACAATAATGTCCAGGTCTCCCTTTCTCAATTCTCTATACAGTTACCGGGACGACCCTTCGGTTCCTAACTTTGATGATAGTCGTCCGCTATTGGTTTACGACGATGTTTGTGTTCTCTGTTCTGGGTTCATTAAATTTGTCATTAAGCATGACAGTGAAAAGAAATTCCAATTTACCGCTGGTCAGTCCAAACTCGGCCAAGCGCTTTTCAGACACTACAATCTAGATACCGTAAATTTTGAGACCAACCTTTTGATTTCCAAAGGGCGTGCTTATGGGAAGATGTCTGCCTTTTCTAATTGCATGTCCCTTCTCCCCTATCCTGCTCGCATCCTATCCTTTTCAGGCCTAATCCCCTCTCCCCTAGATAATTGGCTTTACGACAGGATCGCGCAAAATCGCTATAGCTTCTTTGGTAAGAGTGAGAGCTGCTTAGTGCCAACTGATGACTTAAAGCGGCGGTTCCTGGAATAATCATTTTCGCAGACCCACAGATGTTTACCAGTTCCTTTTCTGTGGCACATTTCCTTGAGATCCCCATAGAAACATTTACAACTTCCACGCTCAGGCCGTAGTATCCCAACATAATCATGCAATAAGTGTTGTGGGGGAAAAGGCGTGATCACCATTTATGATCTGAAACCACGGTTTCAGAATCTGTTACGGCCAATTTGTAGTGGGCTTGTGAATAGAGGCATTACTGCCAACCAAGTAACCATATCGGCCATTGTACTGTCTGCATTAGGGGGGATTTGGATCGCCTTATCCCCTGATCAGAACCTTCCACTTCTTATACTACCGATCATTCTTTTCATCCGCATGGCCTTAAATGCCATAGACGGTATGATGGCACGAGAATTTAATCAAAAGAGCAACCTCGGCGCAGTATTAAATGAGCTTGGTGATATCATAGCCGATGTAGTGCTTTATATACCGTTTGTGATGATTGCAGGTGTTTCAGCTCCCCTTTGCACAACCGTTGTTTTGCTCGGTATTATCGTCGAGATGATCGGTGTTATTTCAGTGCAAATCGGTGGATCTCGCCGTTACGACGGCCCTTTTGGTAAAAGTGATCGGGCCTTTGCATTTGGCTTGTTGGCCGTGTTGTTAGCGTTTGACTTTATTCCGCCTCCTTGGTCTGATTATTACTTATCATTACTGATCCTTCTCTCTTGTTACACGGTCTTTAATCGCGCTCGTCGTGCCTTGAATGAAGCAGGAAGCCAGCCCAAAAATCAATCTGGAAACCAACCATGAATTTTATTCAAAATTTACCCGTTCCAGAAAATTTACTATATGCCATAGCTGGTGTTTTCGCTCTTTTGACAGTCGCGACAGTTATCGTTGCGATCATGCGTCGCGGAAAAGAACCCGAAGACCACCTTGAACTTTGGCTCAGGGTAAAATCCTGGTGGTATATGATCTCCATATTCACCTTTGCCATCGTCATTAATCGAACTCTATCAATTGTATTTCTGGGGCTGATTTCTTTTCTTGCCCTCAAAGAATATCTCTCGATGATTCCGACAAGACGTGCGGATCGCCGTGTTCTTTTCTGGGCTTATATTGCGATACCCATTCAATACTATTGGGTGTATGCAGGCTGGTACGGCATGTTCATCATATTCATTCCGATTTGGGTATTTCTGTTCCTACCTTTTCGCATGGTTTTACAGGGAGAAACCCAAGGTTTTCTTCGTGCAATCGGCACCTTGAATTGGGGGTTGATGATGACGGTATTCAGCCTATCCCATGCGGCCTTTCTCTTGGTCCTTCCAGAAACTGCCCTTTCAACCGACTATCCAGTATTCGATAAAAGTGGCGCGGCTCTTCTGTTCTTGCTCGTCTTATTAACTCAATTTAACGATGTTGCTCAGTATGTTTGGGGACGCCTTATTGGTGGCCCGAAAATCATTCCTAAGGTAAGCCCAGGAAAAACCTGGGCAGGATTTTTAGGAGGAATGTTTTCCACTGCGCTCTTGTCACTCGCCTTAGCTCCTTACCTTTCCCCCATGTCATTACTGATGGCTGGATTGGCAGGCGCCATAATATCTTTTTCTGGTTTTATAGGGGATGTAACGATATCAGCTGTTAAACGAGATCTCAGGGTAAAGGATACAGGGAATACAATCCCTGGCCATGGAGGTTTGCTTGATCGCATTGACAGCTTGACCTACACCGCTCCCATTTTCTTTCATTTCCTCCGATATTTTTACTACTAAGCTATGCTGAACAAATTACTCCGTACCCTGTTTTTTCTACTAATTGTCCGACCGTTAGTTCTGCTTGGGTTGGGTTTAAATATACGAAACCGTATGGGACTGCCCTCAAAAGGGCCCGCGGTCATCGTGGCCAATCATAATTCACACCTTGATACTTTGGTAATCCTATCTTTATTTCCGCTGGCTTTATTGCCCAGATTACGCCCTGTTGCCGCAGCAGATTATTTTTTGCGAAACCCTTTACTCGCCTGGTTTGCGACAAAGATCATTGGCATCATCCCCGTTGCAAGATCTCAGAAAGGTGGCAATCCCCTCGCTCTTAGTTTTGAAGCTTTAAGTCGTGATGAAATATTGATCATTTTTCCAGAGGGTTCACGAGGCACCCCAGAAGAGTTGACCCGGTTCAAAAAGGGGGTTGCTCTGATCAGTAAAAAACATCCAGAAGTCCCAATAATACCGCTTTTCCTTCATGGCCTTGGTAAAGCCCTCCCTCGAGGAGAGGCCGTGTTTGTTCCCTTCTTTTGTGACGTCTTTGTCGGGTCCCCCCAGACATGGGAAGGTAATAAAGAGCAATTCATGCAGCAACTTGAAGAACAGATGGCAGGCCTCGCAGAACAGGGTAATTTCCCCCTATGGGATTAAAAGGAAATTATCTGGTCTCTTTTCTATGGGGGCTTGCCGAGGCCACCTTCTTTTTTATCGTTCCAGATGTTTTTCTGAGTTATCTCAGCGTTAAGTACAATTTAAAAGTATCAATAATATCAGCCTTATTTTCTTTGGTTGGCGCCTTGATTGGGGGGCTTGTTCTTTATCACCTCGGGAAGGAATACTCCCAAAATATCATACTATTTATCGTCACTTTACCCGCGATTAGCCCTGAAATGATTGAGAGCGTCGAACTCAACTTAAAACAGTCTGGCTTGATCAGTCTTTTTACCGGCGCAATCAGCGGTGTTCCCTACAAAATATTTGCCGTCCAAGCAGGACAATTATCTATCCCGATGGGTGCGTTTATTGCGGTCTCCATACCCGCACGTTTGTTTAGATGGTTCCTTGTCATATTCATCAGCAATATTATTGGAAAGCACTTATCAAAACGGTGGTCTAAAAATGTAGCGATTAAGGCCCTCCTCCTCTTTTGGGTTATTTTTTACAGCCTCTTTTTTCTAATGATGCCGAACTAGCCTCGAGCTTTAATCTGGTATTTAGGTTGAGGGCGTTCCCCCTCGATCAAAGGCTTCCACTGTTCCATTGCCTCATAAAGGAAATCGAGCAACACCCGGACGCGTCGGTTTTCCTTGATATCGGCATGTACAAGAACCCACATTGTGTTGTCGGATACCAATTCAGTATCCGGCACTCTACAGAGCAAGGGGTCGCTATCGCCCATATAACAGGGTAGCATTCCAATTCCCATGCCATCGCGTAACATGACTTGAACCGAATTAGCTGACGTGGCCGTCGCAGAAATTCTTGCCGGAATTACAGGTTTTGCCGCACCTTCATAGCTCTGTGATATCCAACGATCCAACGTCGGGCGATTGGCAAGGTATTCCCGAGAAGCATAACAAGCGAGCGGACTTTCCGCGATCCTGCGACCTACAGCATTTGGTGGAGGATTACGGGTAATTCTAATGACAACATCAGCTTCTCTTTGATCCAATTTAGCCATAAGATCTGAGCTTTCCATGGTTAACTCGACCATGGGATAACGTTCTTGAAAGGCGGCGATTGTTGGATGCAGTATACTTAGGAACAGGGTTTCTGACATCGAGAGCCGAACCTTACCCGCGATCTGCGTCTCTCGTGAAAACACGCGCCGATCCAGCTCTTGCATGGCAATTTCAGCCTCTTCGGCAGCAGGTAATATTTCCCGCCCAACCTCACTTAAGTTAACCCCATGAGTGACCCGTTCGAAGAGTGAAACACCAATTGTTTCTTCTAAAATTCGTAACCGCCTGGAGACAGTGGCATGGGTTACTTTCAAACGGCGAGACGCCCCCCGAACAGAGCCTGATCGGCTCAAAGCCAAAAATATTCGAATGTCATCCCAATTAAATGATTGGATCATTTTTCATCCATACTGGTTTACTTTTGGATAATTACATAACCACCCCTTCTCTGTCATCTTTTTCTCAAGCCCAAACACAACAAACCTAAAACGGAGAAAAAAATGAAATACCAAGCTACCCTTATTGAAGCTGATATCCGTGAAGGAATGAACGGTGAAATGAGCATCGCAATCGAAGCCGATGGCAAACAGCTGGCATCTCTGGATTACTTCTGGACCCCAGAACACTTTACCGCACGCTTCAATGGCTCGGCCCCCTCCATGCCCAAACCTGCACATCCCATGGCCTTTTTGGGAAAGCCAATCGAGAGCATCAATGCCCTCAAAACGTCAATGGATACATCGCCTGTCGACGTCTTTAAAAACAACATTGTCGAGTTCGAAGTTTAAATAACGGCTGCCCCTAAACACAGGAGATTCAAATTGAATAAATTTTCGACACTATTTTGCACGTTGTCTTTCACGTTTTTGAATTCAGTTCTGGCGATAGCAGAAACGCCCTCACATGGCATCCTTGCACTTCTTGGAGTAAACGACACGTCGAGCTATGACAATCTACTCTCAAGTTTTGAAGAAAAAGCACAATCCATGAATTGTGCCATCCTTCGTGAAGGTCCCGTTGTTGCCGAGGACGGTGATATCGACCTAGATCAACCCAATCGATTTATCTATTTTGATTGTGAGACATCACTATTGGGAAGCTCAAATGGGCGGGACTTCCTGACTGACCTTGGCAAAGGTACTGACTACATTGCAGCTATGGAAGGCACACCTTTCTTCCAAGATTCCGCCTCTTTTAAAAGGAACGCTGGAGAACGCTCCTATATCCTTAAGGTTAGCCACTACAACAACTCTAATCCTAAAAAAAGAGATCTCGACCTTGCTCATTTGGGTGAAACTGTTCAACCGCGTGCTGATGCCTATCAACTGGAATCATTCGTTGGCACGACCCGAGCATACGGCATGCCAACACCCGACGAAGCTGTGGTGCTGTACTATGATAACGCCGCTGCGGGGGATCGTTTCCGAGATAACAATCCAGATGTTCTCAACAAGGTCGTCGACTTTAACGACAAGCATCTGACCGATTACATTTATTATTTTGCCCAAAGCAGAAGATAAGGTTGCTTTAAATAGCGTAAGTCAGCCCTGAAGCTGGCTTACGCTCCAATTGAACAGGGTACTTTTTGGATTGGCGAGCTCTGTGACCACAGATAGATGGTGACAACCAGATACTGACATTCTCTCTATGAGATTTTTCTCACTCTGCCAGGTATCACGTAAATTATCCGATTGTTTATGAAAAGCAGAACTCTCATCTTCTCCAACAGCAAGGAGTAGAGGACAAGAGTTCTCAAATGTCATGAAGAGAGGACTAAGCGCTGTAGCCTCGTCCTTATCAAGACCAAGTTTTATATTAATTGAGGTCAGGACAAGTTGGGACACATCAAACAGACCGCTGATTGCAATCGCGCTATGAATAGGGTGCACGTCTTCGGGCAACCCGTACTTACTCCAATTTGTAGCAAGCAATATCCCAACCAAATGTCCACCTGCAGAATGGCCCGAGATTTGAACTTTCTCTCGGTCATATCCGTATTCCTCTGCATGCTGCCAGAGCCAGGAAAACCCCTGGCGGACCTCTTCTACTATATCTCGAAGAGAAACATCTGGGCATAAATCATAACCAATCATGGCAACAGAAACGCCTTTGTCCAAAAAAGCTTCCGCAAGAAAATTGGATTGGCTTTTATCCATCGCTTGCCAATACCCGCCATGAATAAAGACATGCAAAGGCGCGTCTTTTTCCTGAGCAGGATAGATATCCAACTTTGCTCTCGGACCAGATCCATAAACCAGATCAAGATGGCCCTCGACCTTGTCACGAAAAACGTTTGAACGTTTGTCCCATTCCGCAAAAATTTCTTGAAACGTCGGAATCGCCGCTCGAACGCTATAGAGCTTTTCAAGATTAGGGTCGATGGTCATTTTTTATACACCTAGCAAGACTGATCAGCCCTGACCAGTCGATATGTTCCCATCCATAGCGCGCGGGAAATTCCCCTCTCATTTTTCAGAAACGGTAGTCCAAGCCTTATGAACAGGCAACTTATAATAAAATTTATAGCATGACTACAGAGTAGTTACGGATGCGAGGATCCCGAACCAAGGCAACATACCTAATCTCCTTCAAGCAGTATCGACTTTTCCATATTCAACCTCTCCATGCAGATGCATAGGGGCCATGCAAAAGATGCCCCCTAGTTTGGCTTGACCCGCTGAAGCCATTCCTATATTGCTGCCTCACTTCGCGGAAATGCGTGGGCTTGTCCTATGTATTATACGCTCTGAAAAGGGGTTTTAATAATGACCCCGCCTTGATCTATTGCGCTTATCCTTGTGTTGGACATTATGTCTCCAAAAGTGCGGCGAAGAGCTAGATTGATCCAGGTATAGCCTTCACCATGCTTTTAAAGGACTTTTCCTGCATGACTCAGTTTTCCGAGCTCAATCTTATTGAGCCGCTTCAACGTGCTATCGACGCACAAGGTTTCACTGCGCCTACAGCTATTCAATCTCAAGCTATTCCAGTTCTGATGGCTGGCAAAGATGTCATTGGTCTGTCTCAGACTGGTGGCGGTAAAACAGCAGCTTTTGTACTTCCGCTACTTCAACGTCTAGCTGAAAACAAAGAGCGCTACACTCCAAATCATCCGCAAGCTCTCATCCTGGCACCGACCCGTGAAATTGCTCTGCAAATTGGTCAAGTTCTTCGTGCCTTCACGAAGTTCCTACCTTTGCATTACACTACTGTAACCGGTGGCGCCCCGATGTTCCCTCAGTTCCGTGATCTTAATCGCGGCGTGAACATCTTGGTTGCGACACCTGGTCGTCTTATCGATCACGTAAAACGTGGCTCTGTTAAATTCGATCACACAACAACACTGATCCTCGACGAAGCAGATCGCATGCTCGATCTCGGTTTTTCTGATGAAGTAACCGAAATCGCAAACAGTCTGCCTAAAGAACACCAGACGGTTCTTTTCTCAGCTACTATGCCTAAATCAGTTGATCGTTTGATCAGCAAATTGCTGACGAACCCAGTTCGTATCGAAACAGCAAAAGAATCTACTACTGCTGCAAACGTTACACAGCGCGCATTTTATGTTCATGGCGGTCAAAAACAGGCCCTTCTTGGTCACGTTCTCGACAAACACCCTGGCGAACGCGTCCTAGTTTTCATGCAAACAAAAGCAGAGTGCGATCGCTGGTGTGACGCTCTTCGTGAAGAGGGCCGTAAAGTCGATGCCATCCATGGTGACAAGCAACAACGTATTCGTACCAAGGTAATGAATAAGTTCCGTCGTGGTGACATCGATGTTTTGGTTGCTACAGATGTTGCAGCTCGCGGTATTGACGTAAAAGACATTAAAGTTGTTGTTAATATTGACCTTCCTACTGATCCTGAAAACTACGTACACCGTATTGGGCGTACTGGGCGTGCAGATGCAGTAGGTGATGCCTATTCATTCTGCTCTCCAAAAGAAATTGGCACACTTAAACGGATTGAAAAATCAATCCGCCAGGATATCACCGTAGAAAAGGATCACCCTTTCCACGTTGAAATCAGCAGCCGTGATGCTTATTCGCAAAAACCAGCTAATCGTCGCGGACGTTCCTTTGCCAAACCAGGCGGCGGCGGCAAACCCGGTGCAGGTGGCCGCGGACGCGGTGGCCCAGCTAAGCCTCGCAACGGTGCTGGATTTGGTGGTCGCCCTGCACAAAATGCAAACGGCGAGAACAGATCTCAAAAAAGATTTACAAAACGTCAGGCCGCTTAACAGCTCAACGTTTAATCTTCAGAACTTAATAAAAAAGGAAGGCAGCCTCACGGTTGCCTTCCTTTTTATTACCTATATTTTTTTGAGCTATAGATGAATGAAATTCGTATAAGCAACAACCATATTTACAGTATCATCATCGTCTGATAGTGGCAGGAAAATTACGTCGCCTTGCCGTAAGGAAGCCACTTCAGAGAGCACCCCCTCTTGATCAAAGACCGGGCATTTCTTTTCCGAGACAATTTCATAATTGGTCAATACGTCTTCAACCGTCGTTCCCAAAACTCCTTCTCGAACTTCGCAGCCCGTCGGATCAAAACCGCGCGCACTTACTTCTTTGGTTCCGACCAATCGATATATAAAATTTAATGGCTCGTGCTTCACGTCGACCAGAATGAGACTTGATAAAAAGGTTTTCATTTCTATAGGGTCGAGGTCTGAGCGCGAAGGCATCATGCGGCCGTGGCGCTTTGAGTCCCAATAATTATAAAACGACAATATCTTATCTGGGCAATCATCCAAGAAGTCTAAGGTCGTTGATCGTTTATATTCTTGTATCATCTCGTCACAACAATTCTGTATGATTACAAAATTACCTTTTAATCGGTTATTAAAAATCCTACCAAAACCAGCCCCCTTATAAGAATTCCCCTACACGACAACTCTCTATCGTAAATATATAGTTACATCTTCATCTCACAGCTATTCGCAATAGTACCTAGGGATTATTTTCCCATCAATTGATTAATTTTATAATCCCTCGATCGTCCAATATGAAATGAAATGTTGCTAAGAGTGAGTATGCCTGCTTCATTGTTGCTTAGCTCTATTCACTCTTTGAACACGACCGCAGATAGAATGACAAACCAACTCCCCATTTTATATAGCTTTCGACGTTGTCCTTACGCTATGCGCGCCAGACTAGGCCTACAAGGCAGCAATCAACAATGTGAATTGCGAGAAATCGTCCTTCGAGATAAGCCAAGTCACATGCTACAGGCTTCACCAAAAGGTACAGTACCAGTCCTTATTCTTTCCGATGGTACCGTCATTGAGGAAAGCCTCGATATCATGCTTTGGGCACTCAAGCAGAATGATCCCGAGGCTTTTCTATCCCCAAAACACAAAAACCTAGAAGAGATGCTCACCTTAATAAAAAGGTGTGAAAGCAATTTCAAATGTCACTTGGACCGTTATAAATATGCCCCGCGTTATGAAAACACCGATCCCTTAGACCATAGACATAAAGCGGAATCTTTTCTTCAAGAGCTTGATCAACGCCTGACAGCGTCGCCATATTTATTTGGAGATCGAATTTCCCTGGCAGACATGGCGATCGCCCCCTTTGTGAGACAATTCGCCAATGTTGACCGAGTTTGGTTTGGGCAAACACCCTATTCAAATTTAAAAACCTGGCTCGATGATTTTCTAAACAGTCCGGCTTTCACAAACATACTGAACAAATACCCGGTATGGAAAGAGGGCGACCCAATTACTCTTTTCCCCACAACCGATGGCGCATAATTCTCAAGGCAATCTTGACAAAAAGACCGTTAGGTCCCTAAATAGAGCATGATGTTAGGACGTCCACGCGAATTTGATATTGATATAGCGCTTGATCAAGCCATGGAGCTGTTTTGGACCCAAGGCTACGAAAGCACGTCATTACATAATTTACTGGCGGCAACCGGCTTATCAAAAAGCAGCCTTTACAAGGTCTTTGGCAGTAAACAAAAACTCTTTGAAATGTCCATTGATTACTATTCAGAAAAACTTCATGCATCTATGAAGAAAGGCTTAGAGGCCAAGAATTCTGGCTGGGCCTTTATTAACGATATTCTCCTGTATATCGCCCACGAAGGAGACCGCACACCTGAACCTAGAGGGTGCCTGCTCATCAACTCTATTAACGAATGGCGTGTTCGGGATCTGGAAATAAAAAAACTGGTTATTGATCGCTTCAGTACATTTGAAGACTTATTCGAACAGGCTATTATCCGAGCCCAAAGCGAAGGGGATATTCCTCAAGATAACAGTTCACAAGAATTGGCCGCCTTCTTGGTTTGCAACATTGCAGGTCTGAGATCTTCTGTAAAATCCGGGGCAAGCAAAGAAAAACTCGACGCAATCGTACGCTTTATTCTCTCAAGTTTGAAGACACTCAAATAAAACAGACCAATTGGTCTCAATATCGAGATCCTTTATGGTATCTGCGAATTCCCCCATCGATCTCTGTTAATATATAACTCGTTTCAGGTGGATGCGTTATTTGGTGATAGAGTTACACACTAATAGCCAACAGGGCGACACTTCCATTACAGGTGCATAAGAGCAGTAGTCATGTTACTCATTTGTAACAATACATCTTTCCTTAATAGAGACAGTAGAACAAACCCATGATCCGGGTCACAAACCAAATACAAATTGATCCAGATGAACTGGAAGAAACCTTTATTCGGGCTTCTGGCTCTGGTGGACAAAATGTCAACAAAGTATCGACCGCAGTCCAACTGCGTTTCAATGCCAAAACCAGTCCAGCCATATCGACTTTTGTCTTCAACCGCCTTTGTATTCTAGCCAGCCATCTTATGACCCAAGACGGTGAAATTATCATCACCGCCAACAGTCATCGCAGCCAAGATCGTAATCGTCAGGACGCTCGAGAAAGGCTGGTTGAGTTCATTAAAAAAGCCACCATCCAGCAAAAAAGCCGCCGCCCAACAAAACCAAGTAGATCAGCAAAAACAAAACGCACCGACAAGAAGAAGCAGCGCGGCGCGATCAAAAAAGGACGTGGCAGTGTTTTTAAGTCAGATTTTTAGCATTTTTTCTTCTTTTTGCTAATTCGCGATACAGGGATTCTGGACTTACCCCAATTTGTGAAGCGATGCTTTTCCATTCTCCCTTTAGTGGCATTTCGCTATCATTCAGAACCAACCAACCATCTAAGCGATCTGATACCGTGTGTCGCGATAAAATTTCCAATCGGTTGCGAGTTGACTGAATTTCTTGGGCAAGTTTTTTCCCCCACATCAATGACAGTTCCTCATCATCACGAAGAAATTTCAGAAACGTCGCCTTCGGTAATACAAATACGGTAGAGGAGTATCTGGCGAAAGCATCGCAATGATATATTTGGGAATAAACGGACGCTTCAGCTAGGATTGTTCGATCTCCAGCACGCTGTAAAACGATTGATGTCCCATCGTGCAGATTGCGTGTTAATTCGACTAATCCAGCATCCACAATATAGACTGAACATACAGCATCGTTTTGATAAAACAGATAACTGTTTTGTTCGATCTTTTTTGTGATTTTAATTTTTGGAATTATTTTTTCAATAAAATCTTCTGACATGATAACTATCATGTCTCAATTTCGTTTAGTCAGACAAGAATAAACATGATCAACAATTACAAATGAGAAAATTTCGTGTTTAAGTTTCTATTACCAGTGGCTTTATTGCTCCTCACAACACCTACCTTTGCTCAAAGCATAAACCATGGGCATGTTTCAAAATATCTCGGCGAGGAACAGAGAAGTATAAAAAGCTTATCTGCTGAGGACATAGACGAATTACAAGCGGGTCGCGGCTGGGGGCTAGCCAAAGCGGCCGAATTAAATGGAATACCGGGGCCATCACATATACTGAAAATGAAGGAAGAACTCCACCTCACCCTCCAACAAGTAAAAAAAATTCAGAAACTATTTGATCAAATGAAAGCAACAGCTGTTGTACAGGGAGAGAAATTAATTGCCCTTGAACAAGAACTTGGACAATCCTTCAAAAATAAGACAATTGATCAAATAAAACTGCGTATATTATTAGAAAAAATTCAAGACGCGCGCACAAACCTAAGGTTTACGCATTTATCAACACATCTTCATACTCATAAGGTTTTGACGACAGACCAAACTAAAAAATACAATTATTTAAGAGGATATTTGATATCCAACCACTAAATTTTTTCAAATTAAAATTAGGTAAATTATTACCGTTTGGACTCAGTACTGCATAATAGTACGAAACATTAACAAAGCATCGACCGCAGTCCAACGTGTTTTAATGCCAAAACCAGTCCTGCCATAACGACTTTTGTCTTCAACCGCCTTTGTATTCTGGCCAGCCATCTTATGACCCTAGGCGGCGAGATTATCATCACCGCCAACAGTCATCGCAGCCAAGATCACAATCGTCAGGACGCTCGAGAAAGGTTGGTTGAGCTCATCAAAAGAGCCGCCGCCCAACGAAACCAAGTAGATCAGTAAAAACAAAACGCAATGACAAAAAAAGCAGCTTGGCGCAATCAAAAAAGGCCGTGGCAGTGTCTCAAAATCTGATTACTGAGTGGTAATATAATGTACAAAATTAATCAAAAAACATAGATCAGAGCTTGTGATAATCTCTGAGCTTCTCGTAATCCCCTTCACGAAGATACTCAAACAAATCCCGCCGCTCATCCTCTCCGACCCCTGCAGCTTCAAGGGTAGAGGCTCCTAAACGTAAGCTCGCTTCCACGGTTTCCGGTATCGCATGCGAGGCCCCAAGCTCGGTAAAATGATCCGCGTCATCCCAATCGCGGACACGGACATGCAAGGGAACATCTGGATACAAGCGTTTCATTGTACGAACGACAGCTTCCGCCGCTTTGTAATCATCAAGCGTTATAACCATAAGACGTGCACGAACAGCGCCCACCGCCCGTAAGATCTCGGGCCGACTGGCATCACCAAACAAGACATTGTAGCCAAGCCGTCTCCCCTCAGCGACTTTTTTTGCGTCCATATCAACGGCAACACAGCTCACGTCAACGTTTCGAAGCATACCTGCGATCACTTCGCCGACCCTGCCAAATCCTGCAATAATAACTGGCCGCTCAGGTACCGGCTCAGACGTTTCCATGGCATATGAAGCCGCCGACTTAAGCCTTTCAGCGATAATCTCACCAGCCCTTACCATAGGAGGGGTCATAACCATGCTCAGCACAATAACGGCGATGAGGGTTTCCATCATCCCTTCAGGTAAAAGGCCAAGGCTGTCCCCCAGGGTAAAGAGAACAAATCCAAATTCACCAGCTTGAGACAACAAGAATCCGCTTCTCACGGCAATCGACAGTGGTATCTTCCATGATTTTGCCAAGGCAATGATAACCAGAGCTTTAATTGCGATCAGGGCCAGAGCGCCCAGAATAACCTGTTCGTAATTAGCAAACAGAGATTCAGGCACAAACGACATGCCAACGCTCATAAAGAAAAGCCCTAGAAGCAGACCACGAAAAGGCATGATATCTGCTTCAATCTGTTGCTTGTACTCGGACTCTGACAACAGAACCCCAGCGATAAAGGCCCCCATAGCCATGGATAGCCCCACTAATTCCATCACCCAGGCAAATCCAAGCACCAGCAAAAGGGCTGTCGCGACAAATACATCACTGTTCTTGCTATGCGCAATCGTATGTAACAAGGGATTAATCGCAAACCGCCCGACAACAAGTACCGAAATGAAAATTCCGATCGACTGAACCAACGCGAATCCCATAGAGACCGAGAAACGCATTTCCCCGAGCGCCAAAAGAGGCAAAAGAATCAAAAGAGGGACAACGGCCAAATCTTGAAAAAGAAGGATCGAGAAACTGACACGGCCCCAATGACTGGTGGTTTGGTGCTTGTCAGCCAGGATTTGTACACCGAAAGCGGTCGATGAAAGCGCTAGGCCAAACCCGATAACCAAGGCTGTTTCCTTCGCAATCCCCAAAGCAAAATAAGCAAGTGCTGCAATCAACAATCCGGAAATAGCTACTTGAAATCCCCCAAGCCCCAAGACCAGCTTTCGGAGCACCCATAAACGCTGGGGTTTGATCTCAATACCAATGAGGAAGAGCAGAAAAATAACACCAAATTCACCAATGTGGCGCATGTAGGTCGCGTCGTTAACAAGAGCAAGTCCAGCAGGTCCGATTACAGCACCCGCAAATAGATACCCAAGGACAGAGCCAAGACCCAATCGACTGAACAACAAAACCGCCATTACGGATGCCGCCAGAAGCGATACGATCTCGAGCATACTTATCCCCTTCCCCGAAGCTGAAAAATGTTCGTTCATTGCATGATAATGTCTCAGAGGATCTCAAGACATCATTGTTAGAACTTCCATCAGGATAAGAGCATCTTGTTAACAAATAAATATGGTTAACCGAGATAATTGAAAAATATTAGCAATGTTCATTTACAAGGCTCACAATTTTATTTGCTCATAAATCATATAATCTGAAAAGAAACGATATGCCCTTTGACCAATCCAATTAAGAAGGACAAAATATTCACGAATTACCAAAGCCCCCTCCACACCGAAAGACTATTCCTTTGCCCCATAGCTTTTCCCGATCTCAAACTATCCGCAAGCCTGTAACTGTAACCACAGGGGGTGTTGTCGCAGCACAGCATGTCAAAGCTGCTGAAATTGGTGCCGCAGTTCTCGAAGATGGCGGAGATGCGGTTGACGCTGCAGTCGCGGTTTCTTTTGCCATGGGCGTTCTTGAGCCTTGGATGAGTGGTCCTGCCGGCGGAGGTGCCATGATGATATGGCGGGCGGATGAGCAAAAGGCCTACGCCCTCACCTATGGCATGAAGTCGCCCAAGGCACTGGACACTAAGGCTTTCCCTCTAGCAAAGGATGGGAAAGCTGCTGATCTTTTTCCCTGGAAATCGGTCGTTGGCGACAAAAACGTTCAAGGCCCTCTATCAATAGCAGTCCCCGGAACAGTTGCAGGAGCATCGCTAGCACACGATGCTTTTGGAAAAATGTCTTGGAATGACTTGCTTCAACCCGCGATCAAAGAAGCGAAAGCCGGACTTCACGTTGATTGGTACGCAGCCCTCGTGATCGCCTCAGCGACCCGTGCGCTCAGCGTAGATCCCGATGCCGCTACCATGTTTCTTGAAGACGGCCAGTGGCCAACAATCGCAGGCTGGACGGCCCTTTCTGAGAAACGTATTAGCCTGTCCAAAGTCGCAAGCACATTAACACAGCTAGGAGAGGCCGGAGGTCAGGATTTCTACACCGGAGATATCGCCGCTGCCATGGTAAAGGATGTTCAGGATAAAGGCGGCTTTCTTTCCATGGAAGACCTTGCGGCCTATTCCGTTGCCTTTGAAGAACCACTGGACATTCCCTATCGGGGAAGCCGTATCCTCGCGACGCCAACTTTAACGGCCGGACCAACTCTTGCAGACACTCTCGGCCAGCTTGAAAATATGTTTGATCCCAGTCAGGAACTGGGTATGAAGCCATCTGCTGAAGCATTCCAATCCTATGCCAAGGCCCTGCAATCCTCCTACGAACGCCGCCTTGTAAGTATGGGCGACCAAGATGCTCCGCATTCTCCCTCTTGCACGACCCATTTTTCCATCGTCGATCGCCACGGTAATATGGTGTCAATGACGCAGACCTTGCTGTCTCTATTTGGCTCCCGCGTTGTTTCGCCCACTACTGGGTTTTTGATGAACAACGGCATCATGTGGTTTGATCCAGAACCAGGGCATCCCAACTCCCTGGCACCGGACAAACGATGCCTCATGAATGTCTGCCCTGTCATTGGCGAGAAGGGGGGCAGACGTTTCGCCTTGGGTGCTTCTGGGGGCCGCAAGATCATGCCCGCAGTCATGCATCTTTCTTCTTTCCTCACCGACTTTGACATGAGCCTAGAAGACGCTTTTCATCATCCAAGAATGGATGTTTCGGGCGGAGATACCATCGTCGCAGATGAGGATCTATCCCCTGAAATCATAGCAGTCCTATCAAGCAACAATCAGGTGACAACGACTAAACGAACCGCATTTCCTTATGCCTTTGCCTGCCCAGCCGGTGTGCTACGAGAAAAAGAAACAAATATGGGCTGTACTGAAATTATGTCTCCCTGGGGTGACGCGGTATCAGAAAGAACCAAGTAAATGACAACACGTGAAGGCACAATCCAAAGAGCTGAATGTTATTTTGATAATGGTACCTTTCTTGAGGACCTAACCCGATTGGTTGCCATTGAAACCGAAAGCCAGAATGCCGACCAACGAGAAGAATTATATCGCTATCTTATCGAAGAGATGACGCCATTGCTTTCTTCCATGGGCTTCGCATCTGAAGTATTTGAAAATCCGGATCAAAACGGTGGCCCAATCCTTGTTAGTGAGCGTATCGAAGATCCTGCATTTCAAACAATCCTAACTTACGGTCATGGCGATGTTATTCGTTCGCAAACTGATCAATGGCGTGAAGGCCTGCATCCTTTCAAGGTTGTCGTCGAGGGTGAAAAAATATATGGGCGCGGCACTGCCGATAACAAATGCCAACACCTCATTAATCTCTCGGCACTGTCCTGCCTCCTCGAAGAGCGCGGCAACCTTGGCTTCAACGTAAAAGTAGTCATCGAGACTTCTGAAGAAACAGGATCTGCAGGCCTTGCTGATTTTTTCAAAGAGCACAAAGAACGCCTAAAAGCAGACGTCCTTATTGCTTCTGATGGGCCGCGCCTACATCCGGACACACCAACCCTGTTTATGGGAACCCGGGGCGCTATCAACTTTGAACTTGGTATCAATTTACGTGAAGGTGCAAACCACTCTGGAAACTGGGGTGGACTACTTGCTGATCCGGCAATTATCCTGGCCCATGCCCTCGCATCCATTACCGATGCCAGAGGCCAAATCCAAATTAAAGATTGGCGTCCCACAAGCCTTACCCCTGAAATCAAAGAGATTTTAAAGGGGCTCCCTATTGAGGGAGGACCCGCAATAAATAAAGATTGGGGAGAGGAAGATCTCACTCCAGCAGAACGGGCATTTGGCTGGAACTCCTTTTCCGTTCTTGCCATGAAAAATGGTGTCCCCGAAGCGCCTGTAAACGCTATTTCTGGCAGCGCTTCAGCACATTGCCAGTTACGCTTTGTCGTTGGCACAAACGCAGACCAAATCCTTCCCGCTCTGCGCAGTCATCTTGATAAGAATGGATTTTCAAACATAACTATTAAGCCAGCTGATGATCTGTGTTTCAAAGCAACGCGCCTGGATCCGGATCATCCCTGGGTAAAGTTCGCCGCGGAATCAATATCAAAAACCAGTGGAAAGAAACCACACATCTTACCCAACCTTGCTGGATCACTCCCAAATGATACCTTCAGTGATATCCTGGAGTTACCAACAGTATGGGTGCCTCATTCTTATGGTGGATGCTCTCAACACGCGCCAGATGAACATATCTTGAAATCTATATCCCGCGATGGGCTCAGAAACATGGCTGGCCTGTTTTGGGATATCTCTGAAAAAGATTGTAATCAAACTTAGAACACACTCAGCTTATTCTCGGCCAGATGTCCCTCCGCGCATAACGATAATTCGTTGTGCGCGGATCATTTGGGTAAGGGCCGTCAACGCTTGCGTATAAAATCTCGGCGGCAATGGGTTTAAAACCATCATAAAAATGGTTTGTCGATTTTATCACCAGTATTTTTTTAGACTTGGGATCAACGCCAAGATTACTAAAAAGACTGGGATCAAAACTCTGGCTACGGTTTGAATTGAGGATAACTGTAATACCCTTATAGTCGATCGCAACAGAATCACCCAATGGGACAATAGATTTCCCAAAATCCTGGGTCGCATCCCGGACAATCTTAAGCACCTTAATCTCTGCGTCGATTGGCGGACCAGCCGTGTCTGACATCTTGCTGCCAAAACGTAATTTCAACGTAGCTCCCTCGCCAGCCGAAATACATGTCCGTACCGCCATAGGATCCCAGATTGTGCCTACCGCGGCATCCCGCACATTGTGATCAATAAGCGTCCGCAGGAGTATTGTGGAATCGCCGGGCACTCCACCACCAGGATTATCCCAAACGTCAGCAATAACGATGGGGCCGACATCCGCTTTGATGGCCTTATCTACGGCTTCATGCGGGGATATAAACTCTGGCCGTGTCCTTCCTCTAAACGAATAAAGTTCCTGGCTCAAATTTTTTACGAGCTGTGCTGGAAGATCAGTGTTGTTTTCAGCAACAACGAACACCTTTGTTCCCATATCCGGGACATCCCCAGCCATAAAACCATGAATTACCGAAAGCGACAGAACTCCATTTTCCCCTTCAAGATCCTGTAATTTATCAACAAAACTACGCATCGGCTCGCGACTGGTTGGCAGCACTTCAATCATGTTGCAATCAGCAACGTGAATTACGGGTCTGATCTCACCTTTTACCGCACGCAGGACCAGATCAACACAATCTTCAGCCCGTTCAACAAAATCCGTATGAGGAAACTCCTTGAACGCTACCAAAATGTCTGCTGAATCAGTTCTCTTTTTTGAAAGGTGACTGTGTGGATCCAACGTTGCTCCGATGATGACATCAGGTCCAACGATCTCACGTACTTTCGAGAGTAACTCCCCCTCACAATCCTGGCAATTCTGCGCAACCATTGCGCCGTGTAAACCAAGGACAACAGCATCAACAGGTAAAGCTTCTTTCAATTGATCCAGAACTTCAGTTCGTAATCGATCCCAAGTCTGCGCGTTAACAATTCCACCCGGTTCCGCCCATGTCGCCGTTCCTTCAATTAGGTCCCACCCTTCCGCCTGAGATCGACGGCGGCAAACAGGAAATACCGCGCTACACAATGTTGGCGTCTCGGGGTGATCACCCGGGGCAGCATAAAAGCTTTCCATGAAATCACTTATGTCTGCCCGCAAAGGAGAAAATGTATTCGTTTCTGTCGCAACGGATGCGCAAAATACCCGCACAGGGAAACCTCACAATAATATTTTTATCAATCGTATTGAAATGAAAAGGGGAGAAACACACTACCTCCCCCTTTCCTAACGGAGCTTATTTTAGGTAGCTCCGCGTATTGGCATTACCGAGTTCTTTTTGGAACAGCCCCAGCAGGGCAACCCCTTCAGCACCGAGAGTTTCTTCGATGTGTTTTAGAACAACAGGCTGAGCTGCTGACTTGAACTGATCACGAGATTCCGCTGAAAGAGCTGTTACTTCAATCTTGTCTTTCAAGCCTGCAAGGCCACGGTCGGACGCTTCGATAACACGGCTCAAACCACGGCTAGCAACAACACAAGAGTTCGCCGCATAATTAAGTACGCGCTGTTCATCAGCGGTCAAATCATCCCAGAACGCTTTGGAAACCATAAAAGTATAAGGTGCAAAAAGGTGATTTGTGAGCGTCATGTACTTCTGAACTTCGGCAAATTTTGCAAAAGAGATAATTGGAACAGGGTTCATTTGCCCATCAATCACACCTGTTTGAAGACCTGAATACACCTCTCCCCAAGCCAAAGGATAAGCTTCACCACCCAGAGATTGAATGATTTTCTGGTGCGACGGCAACGTCATGGTACGGACACGAATACCTTTAAAATCTTCAAGATTTTTAATGGCGTGTTTTGAGTTTGTTACAGCGAAGAAGCCACCCGTATCAGGAAAACCAAGAACTTTAACGCCGCTAACGGAAGCTTCGATATCTCGAGAAAGCTCGGCACCAAAAGGACCATCAAACACGTCATAGGTTGCCGCATTGTGGTCGAAAGCAAAGGCAAGGTTCAAGACATCAATACGCGGATAGTAAGATGAAATAGCCCCCGTGGATGTCAATGTTGCCTGGATAACATTATCACGTACGAGCTGAACGTGCTCTTTTGCTGAACCGAGTTGGTTTGAAGGATAAACTTCAACTTCAATAGAGCCATTGGTATCCGCTTCGACGATATTGGCAAAAACGGCTGTACAAGCGTGGGCCGGATTTTCAAAGGGGTCCAGTTTATTGTCGTGACCAAATTTAAGAATTTTTGGCCCCGCCATTGCGCCGCTGATACTTGCACACAACAGTGCACCTACTGCGACCGATGATGCTACTTTTTTCATAAACGTCATTGTTACGTCTCCCAATATTTTTATAATTTTGTTTCCCACACTTAGCGTCTGTTTCATTCCATTGGTCACATACCCCAATAGGACGGGGAGCAGTCGCCCTCCCTCAATTTCTGGGATTAAACAAATCCCAGCATGCGAGGAAGAGCCAAAGCAAGGTCCTCCCAAAAAGCAAAAATGAATAAAATTGATACTTCGGCGATTAAAAATGGCCACAACTTTGCGGCTATGCGTTCAAGCTTTTCGCCTGTGACTGACGAAAGAACAAAGAGGCACGCGCCTACTGGTGGTGTCATTAAAGAGATATTTAAGGCAAGGACGAATATGATCCCGGCATGGATTGGCTCTAGGCCGACCTGTTCGGTCAAAGGTACGAGTACAGGAGCAAGCAGTATCAAGATTGCCGTAATGTCCATCACCATACCGACGGCCAAAAGCATTCCAATGATAAGGGCAATGATGATGTATTTGTTATCCGAGACAGAAACAATCGCCTCTGCAAGTTCTTGAGGAATGCGGTTAAAGCTCAACCACCAGCCAAGAATTGCAGCAAAGGCAATGATAACAAAAATAACCCCGGTAATTCTCGCCGTGCGAATGAGCATGCCGATAAAATCTGGAACGGAAATTGAGCGATAAACGAACACGCCGATGAAGAGCGCATAAGCAACGGCAATTGACGCAGCCTCTGTCGGAGTAACAATGCCTCCAAGAATGCCGCCAAGAATAATTACTGGCATGAACAGGGCAAGAATAGACGACTTAAGTACGGTCAGAAACTCTCTTAGGCTTGCACGTTTTTCTGCTTCGGGAAGATTATTTGCCTTAACGCCAATCGCAATGACAATCATACAAACCAAGCAAATCAATAAGCCCGGTAGTATTCCCGCGGCAAAAAGGCCTCCGATTGATACGCCCATAAGAGAGCCATAAACAACCATCAAACCGGATGGCGGAATAGTAGGTCCGATAATCGATCCAGCGGCGGTAACGGCACAGGCATAATCACGGCTGTACCCACGCTTTACCATTGCCGGAACCAGCGTTTTGCCAAAGGCTGCGGCATCCGCAGTCGCAGCACCGGTAAGCCCGGCGAAAAAGACTGAGGCCAGCATATTGGTGTGAGCCAACCCACCTCTAAAATGACCAACCAGAGTTTGCGCGAGAGAAACCAAACGGTGCGTAATACCGGTATGGTTCATAATCTCTCCGGCAAGAATAAAGAAGGGCATCGCCAAAAACGGGAAGATATTTAATCCGTTGAACATACGACTGGGAGCCAATGCAAAGAAGGACCCACCCCCCATATCAATAAGCCCCAAAACACCCGCTAACCCAAGCGCGAAACCAATTGGCATACCTATAAGGACAAGTACAACGAACGCAATTCCAACAATCATTGCATCACCTCATCATTTGTATGCGTCATTACTTGTCCCTGATCTCTGAAAGCAACAAACAAGACTTGAAGCGCCGCGATTGCAGCAGAAACAGGGATTGCGGCAAAGGGCATGGCGAGCGTCATACCGAAGATCATTGCCTGGCGACTACTGCCTCCGTTGGCAAAATCGATGCCGTACCAACACAAAAAAGCAAAAAGGCCAAAGGTGAAGATATCAACGGAGAAAAGACATGTCCGGCGTAAGAACTTTGGCAACCTGTCAATGAGTATGGATAACCCAATATGTTCTCTACGGGCGATCCCTGCAGATATTGCGAGCAACGCAGCCCATATCATCAAATAGCGAGCCAACACTTCTGGCCATGGCAATTGCCAATGGAAAAGGTAACGATCGACAACACCCAGCCAAACATCTAACACCAGCAACAGCATGAGTGATGCGACTAACCGTTCAACTATCCAGTTCAACCTCTCACTGGCCTTTGCCGCAAACTTTCTCATCCAACTCTCCGAAATGTAGCTTAACTACATATAATAGGGAGAATCGCACACTGTAAAGAATATTTACGTAATTTAATTTCATATATTTGCTTTTTACATCCAAAATAACGCCAAAAATCGTGATATACAGTGCATATTTGAGTATTTGCGTAATTTAACTACGTAGTATATTGTTTGTAAATTACCAACATAGGCACGAACCAAATACGTAATTCTCAAGGAATATTGGCTTGATTGGCACATTCGACCTCATTACAAAACTCAGAAAGATGGACGGTAGTTTTAAAACTCGGGAACAGCAGGTATCTACCTATGTACTTGAAAACCTTGAAACCATCAGCCAAACCAGTGTCAGCAACCTCGCCAAAGCATGTGGCGTTAGCGAGCCAACAGTTATCCGATATTGCAGAAAACTTGGGTGCGATGGCTTTAAGGACTTTAAAATCCAACTCGCACAAAACGTTGCGGTTAGTTTGCAGTATCTTTCTCGCTCAGAGAACTCAAGCCCTAGAACTGACAACACTATAGACCAAGTTTTGACCGGGTTAATTTCCACAACGAATTTCGCCCACAATCAAATAAATCCAGATCAAATCGCAACTGCGGTTGAGGCGATTACAAAAGCTCAAACTTTGATTTTCTGTGGAGTGGGTGGTGGCTCAACAACCGTCGCGTTTGATGCCGCCAACCGCTTTTTCCGGCTTGGTATTACATCCCTATCCCTGAACGATGCCTATCTCTTACGCATGCACGCAGCAACCCTCGGCCCCGATGATCTCATGTTTTTTATCTCTTCGACGGGAACACCGAGGGCTCTGATTGATACGGCAAAAATTGCTAATCAATACGGCGCGGCGACGATTTGCCTGACCCGGCCCAACTCGGAATTATCAGAGACATGCTCTCATACGATAGGCATCGATCTTCCTGAAGACCCTGATATCTATAAACCAACGGCATCCCGGCTGGTCTTCTTAGCTATCATCGACATTCTCGCGGCCTCGGTTGCCAGAAAAATGCCCGATAAGGCAAAGGAAACTCTCCGCCGGATACGCGCCAGCTTGACCGCACTCCACGGGAATACAGACCCACAGCCTATCGGGGACTAACCAACTTTATGATATTACGCTCTTCGAACTGAAAGAATTTCCCGAATGAATTCTGACCAAGCCATAGAAACACCTGCGGTAGTTATCGACCTAGCGGTGACAAAAAAGAACATCGCTCGCCTTCAAAAGCACTGCGATCAACACAACATCGCCTTACGGCCCCACATCAAAACCCACAAACTTCCCTCGATGGCAAAGCTACAGATAGCCGCTGGCGCTGTGGGCATAACTTGTCAAAAAATTGGCGAGGCAGAAATCATGGCAGATGCTGGAATTCAAGACATCCTCATCTCTTACAATATTCTGGGGGCAAGTAAATTGGCTCGGTTAGCGAACCTGGCCAGACGGTGTAATTTGTCCGTCGTCGCCGATAATGCTCATGTCATAGAAGGCTTAGCACACGCCTTTTCTCAAGAAGACAAACCCCTGAAAGTTCTTATTGAATGCGATACTGGCGCGGGCCGCTGTGGGGTTCAGTCTACAGATGAAGTAGTCGATCTCGCACAGAAAATACACACTTCGAAAGGCTTAACCCTTGGCGGACTGATGACCTACCCCCCAATGGGAAAATCGCAGCAAGTGGAAAGCTGGCTAAAAGAGGCAAAAGCCGCCCTTCTAGACAATGACCTCCCCTGTCCAAAAGTAAGCAGTGGCGGCACCCCAAATATGTGGAAATCCCAGGAGGTTCCAACTGCGGACGAGCACCGTTCAGGCACATATATTTATAACGACAGATCACTTATAAACGCAGGTCTTTGCGGCAGAGATGATTGCGCCCTTAGCGTGCGCGTGACCATTGTCAGCACCCCAACAGCAGACCGTGCAATCATCGATGCAGGATCAAAAATATTGACCTCAGACCTCCTTGGCATGGAAGGTTTTGGCCTGATCAAAGAAGCGCCGGATGCACAGATTGCATCTTTAAGCGAAGAGCACGGGATTATAGATCTTTCTGAAAGTGAATGGCAGCCAAAAGTCGGCGACCTCTTGCACATAATTCCCAACCATGCCTGCGTTGTCACGAATATGGTCGATCACGTATACTTGGTGGAAAACGAAAAGATTGAAAAGACGCCCGTTCTCGCAAGGGGCCGAGTTACATAACCGACCCTGCAAAAACAGTTATTGCCGGAAAGGTTTTAGCAAAAATATTTTGATAAAAGAGTTTTGTCGGCCGGGAATTTCGCCCTGTTCTTCCCGATCGACGACCCGAACGGGGCAACAGTGTGTTGCCCCGTTTTTGGGCTCTATTCTTCTAAGATCCTAGGACTTCAGGCAGAGTTGCTAATTTATACCCCGCGCCATCAAGACGTTGCTTAACACGATGAGCAATAGCAACTGCTTCTTCCGTATCACCATGCACACAAATGCTGTGTATCGGCGTATCGATACGCTTGCCGGAAGGCGTAATAATTTTTCCCTCATTAAGGAAGGATAAAATCTGGTCTGCTGATTGATCCGGGTCATGAATAACTGCATTGGGCTGAGACCGTGGCGTCAGGTTACCATTCTCATCATAAGTACGGTCAGCAAAAATTTCACCTGCTGTCGGCAGTCCTAATTCTAGACCCGCCTTACAAAGGCACGATCCCGCCGTAGCAAGAAGGATAAGAGAAGGATCGACAGAAAAAATCGCACGTGCGATCGCCAGCGACATTTCCATATCTTCCGCAGCCATATTGTTAAGCGCGCCATGAGGCTTTACGTGAGTTACACTTGTGCCCTGGCTTTTGGCCACAGCTTGTAAAGCCCCGATTTGATAAACCATCATGGCTTCAAGTTCTGGCAGTGGTAGCACCATCTTCCGACGACCAAACCCTTGCAAGTCGGGGAAAGCGGGATGGGCGCCGATGCTTACGTCCTTTTCTTTGGCCAACCTTGTCGTTGTCGACATCACCAGCGGATCACCAGCGTGATACCCACAAGCTATATTCGCAGAACCAATTACCTCAAGCATGGCAGCATCATTACCGATTGAATACTTGCCAAAGCCCTCCCCCATATCGGCGTTTAGATTAATCAGTTTCATTTGACATCCCCTCAAGGTGGCCGGGGAAATGCCCGGAATAGTTTGCATCGACAACACCGCCGATCAGGTTGTTTTTATAGAGCGCTTTTAAATCCATCACCCCTTCCCCAAAATAATCAGCAATAGAATCAACGCAACATTGAATTGCGGAACTTTGTTCACGCAAAGCAGTTTGAGCTTGAGCTAATGTTACGGGCTCAAACCGAATACTGTCTCCTGGGAGTAACTGACCAAGAAGGGGGAGATCGGCAGTAATAACAGTCGCAATTTTGGGATAACCACCAATGGTCTGGCAATCTACGAAAAGGATTATCGGTTGGCCACTCCCAGGTATCTGGATAGAGCCAGGCACAAGACCATCTGAAATCAGGTCACTACCCTTTTCAGGCAGAGGAACCAGCTCAGCCCCCTCCATGCGAATGCCCATACGATCGACATCGCCACTCACCTTATACGCCTCACAAGAGAATTTTTTAATCTCATCTTCAGAGAAATAATCCTCTTGTGGCCCAAGCACAACACGTACAATTTTGCTATCTAATACAGGTGGAGAATTAACGATTTTCTCCATACCATCTCGCGGAACGTCGAAGATTGCATCAACCACATCACCCGCTTGTAGCGGCAACCCAGTAACTCCGCCGAGCTTTGCTCTGGCGTAGGTCGAGCAACTTTCAAGAACGGGAGTAAGATCCAACCCTCCCTCTATGGTAAGGTACCCTGTCGCCCCCTCACTCAAAGAAGTGATCGCGAGGACATCCCCTTCGTTGAGAACGACCGTTTGCCAAGCTGAAACACTCAGCTTTTCACCGTTTTCGGCCAGGATAAGCTCTGCGGTTGCATTTGCGGCTAGCCCCAAGCGCATACGGCCCTTATTCACAACAACTTTGGGACCTAAAAACCGGAACTCAATTGCAGCGGCAAAAGGATCGTTACCAACCAAGGCATTACCTATTTGCAAGGCAATTGGATCAGCAGCACCACTTCTAGGCACACCGAACCCCGCGTACCCCCGACGGCCCTCATCTTGGATAGAGGCAAGAATGCCCGGAGAAATTACTTTAAGAGATGCCCCCATTAACCTCTCCCTTGATCAACAAGAAAGGATTGAGGACTTAAAGCGCCGGAATTTAAATCATTTTGAAGCTTTTCATACTCAACGACTGAAATGGGGTCGAAACGGACTCGAACGCCAGCAGACAATAAGCTCGGTTGCTCCCATGCAGTGTTAAAAAAAGGAACGGGGCATCGCGCGAGAAGATGCCACCCGCCGGGACTTTCCCATGGATAAACCGCGGTTTGCTCATTGGCAATTCCAACCGATCCAGCAGGTACTCTTACACGGGGACTTGTTCTTCTTGGGAAGCGTAATCTTTTATCGATCTCTCCCAAAAAAGCAAAACCTGGAAGGAAACCGATCAGGAAGACATCATATGTAACAGAGCTATGGAGATCGATCACTTCTTCTGGGCTTAGCCCACTTCTTTGCGCCACATTTTCCAGATCAGGTGCGTAATCACCCTGATAACAGGCAGGTAGCGACCATAACTGCCCCCCGTCTTTGACATCATTAACGGGCTCTCGCGCCAAATCAGCGATCCGATCACGAACCAATTCATAATCTGATACTTGAGGATCAAGACAAACTGTTAAAGAGCGGCTGGCTGATATTACATCCAAGACCCCCAACAATTTACCATGATCAACTTCCTGCTGAACCCTAGTACGCAGGGCACGCACACGCCTTGCGCCAAATGCCCCTTTAAGGGTCGGAAATTCGATTGTGAAGGCGCTATCACCCAATGTAAGGACTCGGATATCCACGTTAGCTCTCTTGTTTTTTCTTATTGAACTACAGCTTCAGATACACATCAACAACAAATCGTTATTGTTTTATTGACTATTTGTCAACAAAATGTCAGTGTTTGTTCATGCGATGGTAATGATGCACGTTTCAAAACTCATTATCCGCAAAGAAACTGCTCGCTCTGCCTTAGTGTAATTTAGGAATAAACGAGCCAACAAAAAATGTCGTGGCCATAATAAACCGAGGCCGAATTACAAAACCCTGGGAGGTTTTCAAAATGAAACTATTACGTAACTTCACCGTTGGTGTTGCTGCCATTGCTATGGGCACCGTCGCAACAGCATCTGCTGACACTTGGGACATGCCAACGCCATATCCCGACAAAACATTCCACACAGCAAACATCATTGAGTTTGCTAAAGATGTTGAAACAGCAACCAACGGCGATCTAAAGATTAAAGTCCATTCAGCTGGCTCACTATTCAAACACCCTGAAATCAAAAATGCTGTCCGAAGTGGTCAGGTGCCGATTGGTGAATTTTTTCTTTCCCGCTTGTCAAACGAACACGCTGCCTTCGGAGCTGATTCACTCCCGTTCCTCGCAACTAACTACGATGAAGCTGGCAAACTCTGGGCCTCACAAAAGCCTGTAATCAGCAAATTGCTCGACAAACAGGGCCTGATGCCTTTGTTCTCCGTTCCGTGGCCGCCTCAGGGTCTCTATACTAAAAAAGAGATCAATTCTGTTGATGACCTCAAAGGTTTAAAGTTCCGTGCTTACAACGCAACTCTTGAAAAATTCGCGACCCTAACTGGTGCGGCTCCAACTCAAGTAGAAGTACCGGACATCCCCCAAGCATATGCAACTGGTCGCGTCGAAGCCATGATCACGTCACCGTCTACCGGAGCAAACAGCAAGGCATGGGATTTTGTCTCTCACTACACTCACATCCAGGCTTGGGTTCCAAAAAATATCGTCGTAATCAATAAAAAATACTGGCGTAAACTTGACGAAGCTACGCAACAGCTCGTTCTTACTGCCGCAGCAAAAGCTGAAAAACGCGGCTGGGCAATGAGCCAGGATGAGACTAAGAACAAAATCAAAATCATGAAAGACAACGGTGTTACCATCGTAAACCCACCTGCTGAGAAACTTATGACAGGCCTTAAAGATGTTGGCTCTGGCATGCTCACAGAGTGGAAAAAAGATGCTGGCAGTGAAGGTGCGGAAATTCTCACCTCTTACGGCAACTAGTCTTCCCTGTTGGGCGGCCTTGCTAATTCGCTAGTGGGTCGCCCATATTTTTAAGGACAGACTGCCTCTGAATTTGCAGCTATCCTTATACATGATCGTCAACTGAAGGTGTGCACGACCATGCGACAGCTCCTCAATAAAATATATTCCATCAGCGGATGGACAGCTGCATTTTTTATCGTTGCGATCTGCGTTACCGTTATGGCCCAAGTCGTACTTAACCTCGCTGATCGGTTAAGCAGTGTGATAACGGGCGAAGCAATCGGCCTTACCATTCCATCATACGCGGACTTCACTGGATTTTTCCTTGCTGGCGCTTCATTCCTAGCCCTTGCTTACACCTTACGCGACGGCAGCCATATTCGCGTTTCTCTATTACTCCAACATCTGGCCCCCAAAATACGTCATTTTGTAGAGATCTGGTGCTTGGGTATCGCCTCGGCAATGGCGATCTATTTCACGGTTTATACTGGTTTTTTAGTCCACGAATCATACACCTATAATGACCTGTCTCCTGGCATGATTGCCGTTCCGATCTGGATACCAATGCTCCCCATGCTGATCGGACTAGCCGTTCTCTCACTTGCCCTTGTCGATGAATTGGTCGGCGTCCTCTGCGGCCGCGAGCCCAGCTATGAAGGCAAAAGCGAGAACTTACTGGAACAAGATCATGCCGATCTTCATGCGGAATAGGGGACCAAAAACATGTCTGAAATCTATCTAACACTTCTCTTATTACTGACACTCTTTGCCTTACTCGGCTCTGGTGTTTGGGTTGCCTTCTCCCTTTTCGGCGTCGGCCTTTTTGGTATGATTGCCTTCACAGATGCCCCGGTCGGCGACGTTCTGGCCACCACAGCTTGGGGCGCAAGTAATTCTTGGGCGCTTGCTGCTCTGCCTTTATTTATTTGGATGGGGGAAATTCTGTTCCGGTCACGTCTATCTGAGGACATGTTCAGTGGCCTTTCGCCCTGGATGGGGAAAATTCCGGGAAAACTTTTACACGTAAACATCTTTGGCTGCGCAATTTTTGCAGCAGTTTCCGGCTCATCCGCAGCAACAGCTGCGACCATTGGCAAGATGTCGATACCCGAACTTTCCAAGCGTAAATATCCAGAAAGCATGATGATCGGCACGCTCGCGGGCTCCGCGACACTGGGGCTTTTGATCCCGCCTTCAATCATCTTGATTGTTTACGGTGTCGCGACCGAGCAGTCCATTGCCCGCCTCTTTATTGCGGGCGTGGTACCTGGTCTTCTGCTGGTAGCTCTATTCGTGGGATATGTTGCCATTTGGGCTTTACTGAACAAAGAACTTTTGCCTGATATTATCGAAGAGATTTCGTTTGTAGAAAAGATCAAACGCGCAAGAAGCCTGCTTCCCGTTATCATCTTGATTTCCGGGGTTATTGGCTCAATCTATTCCGGCATTGCATCCCCAACCGATGCAGCAGCCGTAGGCGTCACCTTAGCTCTAGTACTGTCGTGGTACACAGGTGATCTTAACAAGACCACCTTTATGGAAGGCTTGATGGGGGCGACTAAGACATCTTGCATGATCGCCTTTATTCTAGCTGGCGCGGCTTTCTTGACCGTTGCCATGGGCTTTACCGGCATCCCTAAACTATTAGCAATTTGGATTGGCGGCCTAGGACTAAGCACTTACGGTCTTCTTGCTGCCCTAACAGTTTTCTTTGTCGTCCTAGGCTGTTTCTTGGATGGCATTAGCGTCGTGGTTCTCACCACTTCCGTGATCATGCCGTTGGTCGAACAAGCTGGTATCGATCCATTATGGTTTGGTATCTATATTGTTATCGTTGTTGAAATGTCACAGATAACACCACCAGTGGGCTTCAACCTCTTTGTCTTACAGGCTCTAACTGGAAGAAATATCCTAACCGTGGCTAAAGCAGCCCTTCCCTTCTTCGGCCTCTTGATCTTGGCACTAGCTATAATCATTGCCGTACCAGAGATCGTGACCTATCTTCCCAACAACATGTAAACAGGATTACTCCTAAAGCTGATCACACCATATTCACTCAATAAGAAGGCCCTGTAATGTCTGATTCTGCTGATACACCAAAACCACCTCGCCCTATCGTTTCTTCGGAGCATTTGGCAAGTGAGAATGGTTGGCAGATGAGTGAATTGGAATACGGCATGATCATTGCCTTTAATGGCTTTTCACGTTGGATGGTCCGCTGCATGAACGCAGCGGGCCATCAGGACTTCAACCCTCTTGATGTTCTGGTGCTGCACAATGTGAACCATCGCAACCGGGAAAAACGGCTGAACGACATTTGTTTTGTCCTCAATGTTGAAGATCCCCACACCGTGAACTATTCCCTTAAAAAGCTGATCAAAGCCAAGCTGGTCAAGGGCACGAAACGCGGGAAAGAGATCTTCTACTCCACGACAGAAGAGGGCGCTGAAGCTTGCACTGAATATCGTAAAATTCGCGAACTTTGTCTGATTGACCCCGCGATTTCGACGGATTCAAAATCAGATGAAATTACCCATACCGCTCAAGTATTGCGCAGCATTTCGGGGCTCTACGATCAGGCATCAAGAGCGGCTGCCTCGCTCTAACCTATGAACGGCCCCTAAACGACAAGCCTTAGTTTTTGGTAGCATCCCCGAAAGACATTCTACCATTTTCTTGTGATTGAGTTCACTTCCGCGGCATCCTGAATTAGAAAATTTGCGCAATATCCCGACTTGTTTTACCCTCAAACAATAAGAGGCGCGAAAACAGGCGCGCCCAGCAGACAAAAGAGCTGCGACATACAATAAATAACAATAGGCCGTTTCTCCCTTTGTAGATTTTGGTGTGAAATTTGTTCTATTGACGTCTGGGACAAAAAAATGGGATCTGCGACAAATCACGCGGTGCATGTGGAAAGCACTTTGGAAGCCAACGGTGCCGCCAAGCATGCTATCGCAGCATCTTGGCGTCGGTCAAAACTCCTCCATCAACTTCACCCCGATCACAATCACCCTCCTGAACGCATGTCTTCCAGGGAACTCAAAGAAGCACAAGAACAACTTGGCTCTTTGATAAGTACAGCTGAAAGCAGTTTAGACAGACTGTATCTCGCGGTAGGAAATGTTGGATGCTGTGTCGTTCTCGCGGATGCCAACGGGGTCGCAGTTGATCGTCGCGGCGCCACTGCCGATGACAAGACGTTTCGGGAATGGGGACTTTGGACCGGATCTTTTTGGAGCGAAGACAGCGAAGGCACGAACGGCATAGGCACATGCATTGTCGAAAAACGTGCGCTCACCATCCATAAAGAACAACACTTTCACAGCAAAAACACCAACCTCTCATGTAGTGCTGCGCCGATCTTTGATCACGAAGGCAAGCTTATCGCGGCCATAGACGTTTCTTCCAGCCGTGCAGATCTTACAGCTGAGTTTGCCCGCGTTATCTCCATGTCGGTTGTGGATGCCGCTCGCCACATTGAATCTGAGCACTTTCGACAAACCTTTTCCGATGCCGATATTATTCTAACCTCACCGGCACAAGGACAAACGGGGCTTGCAAATGAGCTTAGCGCATCACTTCTTGCCGTTAATCAAGATGGCATCGTTGTAGGGGCAACTCGTGGAGCCCGGCGCATTTACGGCCTATCAGACCACGCCCTAAAAACGCCTCTCCTTCTATCTGACCTCTACGGTAAAGAAGTAAACCATGCCAAAGAATACGAATTGGCAGAAAGGCGCGTCATTCTTCAAGCCTTAGCCCATACGAATGGGAACGTGTCTGCAGCAGCCACGGCGATGGGAATCAGCCGCGCGACACTTCATCGGAAAATAAAGTTTTTAGGTCTGGAAATTTAGCCCCCACTTCACCTCTAACAGTCATCAGGCTGACCGTGTTAAAACCCCGTGCTTTTTCAACAATCGTCTGAACTGATGATAACTTAATCCCATAGCTTGAGCAGCATCGGTTTGATTAAAATGATGCCGCTCCAAGGCCTCCGTCAGCAGTTGCATTTCAAAGCCACTCACCGTTTTTGCAAAATCTTCAACGACGTCTGGTTTCGGTAATTTTGCACCCTCACCCTTTGGGGCTTCATCAGAACCAAAACGCCAAGGACTATCAAACGGATTGATATAGATATGGTCAATTGCCTTATCCTGAGGCGGCAACCGACAAATCGTCCGCTCCACAGCATTACGCAGTTCCCTGATATTCCCTGGCCATCGATACCCAAGCAACTGCCTTTGCGCTTGATCAGTAAACCCTGGAAATAAATCACGCTCAACTTCGCGCGTTACCTCAATTGCAAAATGTCTGGCCAAAGTTAAGATATCTTTTGGGCGCACCCTCAAAGGCGGTAAGGTGATCACATCAAAAGCGAGGCGATCTAGAAGATCCGCACGAAACTCTCCTTTTTCAGCAAGAGCCGGTAAATCGACATTAGCCGCGCCAATTACCCGAACATCAACATTAAGGGTCTCGCTACCACCCACCCTCTCGAATTCCCCGTACTCTATAATCCTCAAGACTTTCTCTTGAACCGCCTGTGACGCAGTTGCAATCTCATCGAGGATAAGTGTTCCGCCATCTGCTCGCTCGAACCGCCCGATATGTGTCTTTTGCGCGCCAGTAAAGGCACCACGTTCATGGCCAAAAAGCTCACTTTCCAACAAACTATCTGTAAGTGCGGCACAGTTGATCTTAACCAGCGGACCATCCCACCGCTTGGACAGATAATGTAGGCGGGAAGTAAAAAGCTCCTTACCTGTTCCCCTCTCTCCAACAACCAGACAAGGCTTATCAATAAGGGCCAACCGGGAGGTCTTTTCGACCACATCCAGAAAAATGGGGTCTTCCCCGATTATATTTACGCGTGTGTCCATGCACTATTATACCGCTATTCGCTATCTAAAATCGACACTTATTATCGTTTATTTTTAACTCCAACCTTATTAGCTCAAGTAACTTACTGATTTTAAACACTTGTATGAATTGGCACGCGGTATGCAATGCACTGAGAAATTACTTAGTCCTCGAAAGGAAATTGTTATGAGTATCTTTTCCCGTCTCACCGACATCGTTAATTCCAACGTGAATTCTCTGTTGGATCGTGCGGAAGACCCGGAAAAAATGGCCCGCCTGATGATACAGGAAATGGAAGACACCTTGATTGAAGTCAGGTCTTCTTCCGTTAAAGCCATCGCAGATAAAAAAGACATTGAGAAGAAACTCGTGAGCTTAGAATCCTCACAACAAGAATGGGCTGGAAAAGCTGAATTTGCCTTAAACAAAGGTCGGGACGATCTCGCCAAAGGCGCCCTGCTTGCAAAGAGGAGAATTGAGGAACAGGCCGAAGCCTTGAAAAACGAGTTATCTTTCATAGATGAAAGCCTCGCCAAGTCCAGTGATGACCTATCCAAACTCCAGGCAAAACTCGACGAAGCCAAGGCCAAGAAAAAATCTATGGAAATTCGTTTAAATACAGCGGAGAAGCGGGTTAAACTACGCAAAACAACTTATGACGGACGTGTAGATGATGCACTTTCCCGCTATGACAACCTTGAACGTAAGATTACAGAACTTGATGCAGAAGCTGATTCATATGATCTTGGCCGCAAAAAATCTCTAAACGATGAGTTTTCAGAACTTGAGGCTGATTCAGAAATCGCCGACGAACTCGCGTCGCTTAAAGCTAAAATGGCCAAGTCAAAAAAATAAAGAGACCTTCGGCTGTGAGTGCCCTAGCGGCTCGAAATCGGATTAAGCCAGGTTAAAAAAGAAAGAGATCGGAAAAAATGAGCTTCGCTGTGGTTTTATTCGTCCCCTTGGTTGTCTTTTTGTCAATCGTCGCGCCGCTATGGATCATTTTCCACTACGTCACGAAGTGGAAATCCATAAAGAAACAAGATTTGGGGAACGGCATGATTGCCGTTCCAAAAGAGGAAATATTGAAACTGCGTGAGGTAGCGAAAAAGCTGGCAGACCGGGTTACAACACTCGAAAGAGTACTAGAGCAAGACTAAGCGCAAGATTAAGTGGACGGATTATTTTAATGCAAAATCATCAAAAAAGACATCATCACTACAAGGCACCGGAGCACCATGGCCCGATCCGCCGCGTAACCCAGGCACTTGCCAATAAATTTAACATTCCACGGAAACTGGTTCTGGTTGGATTTATCATTGGTGTATTTGTGAACTTCTTACTGACACTGATTGTCTTTCTAATCGCCCTCTATTGGACTAATAACCCCGAAAAGGTTGAGCGTAAGCTTAACGAAGCAGCGACTAAAATTCGCAATTGGACATCCCCAAGCAAGAGTAGTTCGCACCAAAACCAATACGCCTACGCAGGATCGACTACACAAGCCAACCGCCCCGAACCCGCGCAAGATGTTGATTTTGACTTTTCCGACCTATGTCGCCAATTCGACGATCTCGAACGACGCACGGCAGGCATGGAAAAGCACGTCTCATCAGAAGAATACAATTTGAACAAAGAGTTCAGAGAAATGAAAAAGAACGACAAGTAGCCTTCATTTCCAATAAGAGTACAATGACACCCCTTTTCTAATTCAGATACAGCAAAAGGCCCCAGATTTTGGGGCCTTCTTTATCAACACCTGTTTTCGAACCCTAGCCATTAAGAGCAACAAACTCAGCCCCAGCCAAGACCCGAACATTGGCAAGATTGGAGGTATTATATAGTTTACCATTTCTGAATACGATCTTGAGAAGATCCTCCTGATCCGGCTTGCGGTCTTCCTTACGGATTGTTTGGTACTCACCATTCTGACAAATCAAGGCCAATCGGCCCTTTTTAGATCGCTTGCCCTAGTCAGTAGCAGGATCTTTATAAACATCCCTCCAATAGCCACTAACTTTCAGAGCAGAGCACTTCATGGCAAACCCTAAAGTGTCGCGATTGATTTGCTGCAAAAGTCCCCCGCCCATACCAAATGAAATGTTATCGGCAGAAAATCCAGCCTCCAACAGATTTTCCAGTATGACTTCAATGGAAGAGCTCGTAATCCCATCACCTTGAATAACACGAACAGCAGGGTTCAAGACCTTGTAGCCTTTAGCATTTGTGCTGGACCCAAACTTTTCAGCCAGAATTTTGATACAATCAATGGGAACAATGGTCGGATCACCACTATCTGGCCGCACCACCAAAGTAGCACCACTATCCAAAACGTCTTGCTTTAACATCCCTCCCCATAATGCTTCCGTAGCATTATAGATGTCGTAACTATCGGACACGCAGGCAACAAGACTACTTGGCTTAGCAAACTGTTTAATCATATTCTTGAAGGCATCCAATTCACCATCTCGACCGCCCCAAGTTGTCATGGTTGAGTGCTCAGAAGCAGGAATAGAAAAGCCAGCCATCGGTTCATTGTAGTATTTTTTAGCGGCCAAAACCCCCGACACAGTATCCGTACCCATGAAGTTAACCAGGTGTGCCATGCCACCCAAAGCAGCACTTTCCCTTGAAGAGACCCCTCTTGCTCCAAAGTCGTGTAGCTTGAAGCCGATCTGCCCCTCCGGGTCTTCGCTGGATTTTACCAAAGCGTCCCATATAACTTTTTTGGCCATATAGCTGTTGGTTGCAACAGTAGAGGGGTACCAAACCGCTCGCAACAAGGCCGTTTCCATATAAGAGGTTAACCAAGAACACTTCGGATCAGTATTAATCACCTCAACCATAACATTGCTGTTCGGCAAGATCGTTCCCTCGGCGACAGCCCTGATCTCCAATGGCAAGAAACCATCGTGCTCATTCAAGATGTAATACCAGCCCTCTTTATTGAAAGGCTCGCCGTGTCCTTGCAAAAACATTTCGGCTTCATCTATCATTTCCAAGGTAATCGGTTTGGATAGATACTCCTTTAAATAAGCCTGAAGGCCAAAAACGATTGCTTTATCCCAACCGCAATCTGAGCCGCGCGCCTCGATATAGGAAGACTGCTCTTCAGAACCGCTTGGCATCTGTAAGAAGTGAGATCCCTTGTAGGAATCAGTATCAAGGATAATATTATCAAACATAGCAAAAGCTCCTTTTGCTGACTTGGAACCGACGGGTCTATCCCAGTGGCTCCTTCATACTAGCTCCAAAAACCTGGAGCACTTTTCACCTACGCGCGCCTTAACTAAGGCGCGATTTCATCACTTGAATAATATCATAATGATCTTCAAAAAAATTCTCGGCTTTAAGTGTCGCAAGCTCAACCCATTCGGCATGCGCAGCATCATCTCCACCTTTAACCTTTGGCAGAGGACCATCAGGTAATTTGACAAGGTACGCTTGGGTTATAATCCGCCCGCGCGCTGATCTGTGAGGATCATCAAATGTTTGAACTGATTGAATATTCCCCTTCAAAACCGGCACCGGAACTTTTAAGCCCGTTTCCTCGCGCAACTCCCTAATCATAGAATTTATCAGAGTCTCATCACTCCTAATATAGCCACCTGGCAGAGCAGATAATCCACGACCAGGCATCGCACCACGGCGCACCAACAAGATGTGACCACTTTGAATAATGACGGCATCAACGGTATTAAACGTTGGCGGATAAGCTAGGGTTTCGAACTGTTTCTTGAAATTACTTATGAACTTATTTTCCGCCACCAAAAAGGCATAGGCATCGTTGGAGAGAAACTCTTTTAAAAACCCAAACGTTGCGGCTGGCACAACATGCTCGGAAATTAATGGGTTACTGCGAAAGAAATCATTTCTGATATCAGTAGAGTTAAAAATGACCTTTTGAGACACGTTTTCGCTCTTCCAACGCGGAAACAGATTTAAGTAATAGGAACTTTCATCTTTGGAATAACCGATCAATCCTATCCGGCTTTGCTTATCTCCATACTCACCCACAACGCCAGCGACTGAAGATTGGATCTCTTCAACCCAGGCGGTATCGTTGTACGTACGATCTTTAATATTTACAAAAACCACCTGTTCACGCACATCGCTAGGCAAAGCTTCCAAGATAATTTTAGAACGCTCACTTGCTGTAAAAGGATTACGGAGCGAACGTGCTGCACCCGCAGATCCGATGCATATAATAATTTTTTGCGATAGCTTTAAAGCCTGCGTGATGACAGCAAGATGACCGTTATGAAACGGCTGAAACCGACCAATAAAGACTAAAAAATCGTATTTATATGTCTTTAATGTGGATGAGGGTATCTCAATCTGTTTATTCAGAGAGATAGTCTTTCTTGAACCCTTCGACGGATTCTCTTTGAGCCCTGTAGAGGACATGACAAAACTCCTTTGTCAATCTAGACACCGTCAGGTCTATCCTAGTGGTGTCCGGTTATTTTCATACCAGCGATCCGCTGATGCTTTTACTATAAAACTGAAATAAAATTTCGGCAAATATATTTTTCAACATTTGTTAGATTTTCAATATAAACTTATTATTTCAAAGCCTTACCAATTACAAACAAAATAATTTTCACAAAAATATATAAATTCGATGACACATTTTTTTCAAGATCCCTTCAAAAGTACAACTGAAACAAACACAGTAAAAAAGCTTATGCCTACATTCTATTCCCTCACATAACTGCTACAGATCCATCCTTACTTATAGGATAAATTGTTTCTCGCAAAAGACTTGACTTCTATATCGAACACGCCATTATGGAATAAATATTCTATAAGTTTAAAATATAATATCATCATTCCATTAAGCGTTGATGCGGGCAACGGGATATAGGAAATGCATAGGAAAATTGGAGCTTGTAGCTGGATACTCGGCAACGCAAGCGATCAACAGATTGCTGAAAGCTGGCAAACTGCGGGGCTGAATGGTGTTGAATACAACCCTATCAGAGGCGCAGCCAATGCCTCAGCCACAAAAATAGTGTTTGATGATCATGGTTTGTCGGCCTTTTCTCTGACACCCCCTGACGCAGATTTATCATCACCAGATGCAAGCATTAGAAAAGCTGCAATCGATATTTATTTCTGGCTCATCGACTTTGCCTCTGCCGTTGGATCTCCCATCATCTCATGCCACGGCCTTGTCGGGCGTATTGCTCCGATTACTTCGCAACGTGAAGAAGATCAAAATCTGATTGAAGCCGTTGCGATCATAACAGACCGGGCAAAAAAAACAGAAATCAACGTTGTATTTGAAGTTTTGAATCGATACGAAACTCATCAAATTAGAACGGCATCTGAAGCTTTAGATCTCATCACCAAGGTTAGCCAACCCAACCTTTCGGTACTACTCGACAGTTATCACATGAATATTGAAGAACCCAAACCTGCCGATGCCATACAGCGCGCAGGAAAACACCTGGGTCTTTATCATATGGCCGATTCCAACCGGGAGGCGCCCGGACGCGGCCACATCAACTTTGCCTCCCAACTAAGGGCGCTTGATCACATCAATTATCAAGGCCCGATAATACTGGAGATTAATGCTCCTGGATCCAATCCCTTCTCACCAATAAAAGGGCTGGGTTATCAGGAAAATGTTATTTCCCAACTAGTAGAAAGCGTCAGGTTCTTAGAGAATTACTCAACAGAACAAGCCGCCTAATTTCGCATATGAGCAGGAAAAACAAAATCAAGCTTGCTCAAACCTTATCAAAGAACAATCACCCAACAGGGAGAAATAAATGTTTAAGACACTCAAAAAGGTCCTTATGGCCTCAGCAATTCTTGGAGCCGCTTCATCTGCTGTTTTTGCAGATGAGATCAACATCATTGTTGTCAGCCACGGCCAAGCCAATGACCCATTTTGGTCCGTTGTTAAAAATGGTGTCACCAAAGCTGCGGACGACATGAAGGTAAACGTCGACTACCGTGCACCCGAAACCTTTGACATGGTTGCCATGAGCCAGTTGATTGAAGCCGCCGTCAACCAAGAGCCCGATGGCCTTATTGTCTCCATTCCAGATGGCGATGCCCTCGGTGATGCCATCAAAAAAGCTGTTGCAGCTGGTATCCCCGTGATCTCCATGAATTCTGGCTCAGATGTCTCCAAATCATTTGGCGCCCTACTTCATGTCGGACAAGAAGAGTTTGATGCTGGTGTCGCTGCCGGTGAAAAACTTGCCGATTTAGGCGGCAAAAAAGGAATTTGTGTAAATCAGGAAGTTGGTAACGTATCTCTTGATCAACGGTGTGCAGGTTTCACCAAAGGTTTTGGTGGTAATGTAAGCATTCTACCAACGTCAAACGACCCATCCGAAATTGCAGCGAAAGTACGTGCCGCAATTGATTCGGATGATGCCATCGACACCATTCTTGCGTTGGGAGCTGCAACTGCGGGTGAACCATCAATTCAAGCCGTCGAAGATGCAGGCAAGCATGGTAAAATCAACATTGCGACTTTCGATATGTCTCCTGGCTTCCTTCAAGCGATCTCTGATGGCAAAGCTGCCTTTGCAATCGATCAGCAACAGTATCTCCAGGGTTACCTACCGGTTTCGTTCCTTGCTCTAAGAGCGCGTTTTGGCCTTATGCCTGGTGGTAACGTACCGTCTGGCCCGAACCTCATCACGAAAGATAAAGCAGCTCAAGTTGTTGATCTAAGTGCTGTTGGTATCCGGTAAATTATAAGCCTTTTGAAAATGAGGGGCCGTATTTTTACGGCCCCTTTTAAATATCTGTACCTGCGCCAATTAAATTTTGGCGTATGCGGGAGGAACAGTAAATGTCCAGCCTTGAACAACAAGTAGATCAGGCACCACCTAAAACACCATCTGACGCCAACAAACCATCAGATGAGCGTATTATTCATACAAGTTTGATCACTCGCCTGATGCGCCGCCCAGAGCTTGGCGCACTTGCAGGGCTGATCCTTGTCACTATCTTTTTCATGATTGTCGGTAAATCTAGCATGTTCACCCTCGCGGGGATCATGAACTTTCTCGTACCAGCGTCTCAGCTTGGCATTTTAGCCATCGCCGCCTCCCTTCTTATGATTGGCGGAGAGTTTGATTTATCCGTTGGCTCTATGATTGCCTTTACAGGATTGATATTTGCGACTGCTCTCGTCGTTTTTGAATTGCCTTTGGGCGTAGCTATCATAATCACCTTTGCCGCCGCTGCAGCAATGGGAGCTCTTAATGGACAAATCGTTCTCAAGACAGGCCTCCCCTCCTTCATCGTCACTCTGGCTTTTTTATTCATCCTTCGCGGACTAACACTCGTTGGGCTTAAAGCTGCGACTGGTGGCTCCACCCAACTTCGGGGTGTAAAAGACGCTATCGAAGGCTCTTCATTGGCTGAAATATTCTCAGGAGATGCACTCGAAGGCCTTTTCGCTTGGCTCGCCCAAAACGATATGATTGATACCTTCAAAAATGGCTTGCCAAAAGTCACAGGCGTACCTGTTGAGATTTTGTGGTTTATCGCCCTGGCTGGAGTGGCAACTTGGCTTTTGGTCAGAACACAGTTTGGTAACTGGATCTTTGCGGCCGGGGGAGATGCGAACTCTGCTCGAAATTCCGGTGTCCCCGTTAACCGCGTTAAGACAATCCTCTTTATTTTCACAGCCTGCGCAGCAGCACTTGTTGCCATCATCACCGTACTCGATGCTGGATCAACAGATGCGCGTCGTGGTTTTCAGAAAGAATTTGAAGCGATTATTGCCGCCGTTATCGGAGGAAGCCTTTTAACCGGAGGATATGGATCGGCCATTGGAGCGTTCTTTGGCGCTATAATCTTTGGCATGGTTTTGATCGGCTTGGCTTACACTAATATTGATCAAGATTGGTATCTCGTCTTCCTCGGTGGCATGTTGCTCATCGCTGTTCTCTTTAATAACTTTGTACGTAAACGCGTTACGGGGGAGCGATAAAGTGAGTAATATTTCACCACTGATCGAAGTAAATGATCTTATAAAACACTACGGTCTGGTTATCGCCCTTAATGGCGTTTCTATCACTGTCAATCCAGGAGAAGTCGTGTGCTTACTCGGGGATAACGGTGCAGGGAAATCCACCTTGATTAAAACTCTGGCGGGTGTGCACAAACCAACAGATGGAGAGTTCAATGTCGAAGGGAACCCTGTTGACTTTAACTCTCCCAGAGAAGCTCTGGATGCGGGCATTGCTACGGTTTATCAAGACCTTGCGATGATCCCTCTAATGTCGATTACTCGAAACTTTTTTATGGGCCGTGAACCCACAAAAGGGGTTGGGCCTTTTAAATACATCGACTTTGATCATGCCGATAAAGTCACGCGCGAAGAGATGTTAAAAATCGGTATCGACATTCGAGATCCCCAGCAGGCCGTCGGTACTCTTTCCGGCGGAGAACGCCAATGTGTCGCCATCGCCCGCGCCGTTTATTTTGGCGCGAAGGTTCTCATCTTGGATGAGCCAACCTCTGCACTGGGAGTTGCGCAAACTTCAATGGTACTGAAATACATCAACCAGGTACGCAAAAAAGGTCTTGGCGTGATTTTCATCACTCACAATGTACGTCACGCCTATGCTGTTGGAGATCGGTTTACCATTCTAAACCGTGGCGCAACACTCGGCACCTATAGCAAAGATGAAATAGAGATCGACGCCCTCCAGAATCTCATGGCCGGAGGAAAAGAACTCCAACAACTCTCTGATGAGCTCGGCGGTACCATCTAAACAAACCTAATGGGAACAGACACACTCTCATTTCACAATGACAAAGCTACTAGAGCAGGCTCATTCTCGATTAGAGAGTATGAGCCTGGCTCTTTTTAAGGAACAAACGATGGATAGTATTGGTGTAGGGCTTATTGGTACGGGTTACATGGGAAAGTGCCATGCTACGGCCTGGGGAAGCGTCAAAGCACGGTTTTCCTCTGTCATCACGCCTCGGCTGGAAATGCTCTGTGACGCAGATGATACCGTCGCTCGAAATTGCGCCCAAGCCTTTGGGTTCACAAACCATTCGACCAATTGGTGCGACCTACTCGACAATCCAGCAGTTGATGTCATATCCATCACTACCCCAAACGGCCTTCACCCAGAGATGGCCATTGAAGCCCTACAAGCGGGAAAACATGTCTGGTGTGAGAAACCGATGGGCCTAACTCTCGATCATGCGAGTTCCATGACCACCGCAGCCCAACTTGCAGCTACAAAAGGCATCCAGACTCAACTGGGTTATAACTACGTCCATAACCCTGCCATCATTCACGCCCAAAAGCTCATTAAAGACGGTGCGATCGGAAGAGTTATTCATTTCCGAGGCCAGGTTGATGAAGACTATATGGCTGACCCGCTACTCCCCTGGACGTGGCGATGTAAAATTGAAGATGGTGGCCTTGGAACTCTCGGCGACTTGGCGTGTCATCTTGTTAGTTTGGCGCATTATCTGGTTGGCGATATAGCAAAGGTTCTCGCCGACATAGACACCGCCCATAAAGAACGCCCCCTCCCCGATAGCACAACAGGCGAAATCGGGGCAGTCGAAAACGAAGACATGGCTCAGGCAGTCATCCGCTTTAAAAGCGGTATCAGCGGACTGATTAGCTCAAGCCGTGTAGCTTGGGGCAGAAAAAGCATGCTCCGTATTGAAATTCATGGCGACAAAGGCATGATTGTCTTTGATCAGGAGCGCATGAACGAACTTGAACTTTTCCAGGCTACAGGAGATCGTTCTACCCGTGGCTTCACCCGTATTCTCACAGGCCCAGAACACTTACCCTACGGCGAGTTCTGCCCTGCAGCGGGACACCAGGTCGGGTTCAATGAATTAAAGATCATTGAAGCTGCTCAATTTCTGGATGCCATCTCCGGCAAAAAAGCAAACTGGCCTAATTTCGAGGATGGGCAAAAGATAGAACGCGTCATCCACGGTGTCAGCGAATCAGCAAAGCGAGGAAGTTGGATCGAAACAAACTAAACAACTTTAATACTCTTGAAGTTGTTATTCTTGTAACTGCCGTCCCAATGCCACAACCAAAGTCAAGGCAAGGGTCATCGTTGCAGCTAGAGAGCGGAAGGCATGGACTTCAATGTCTTCCACCTCTAGGCAAACATCAGAGTTTTGCGTTAAGGGGCTAAGCACGCCATCACTGATGGACACGACAGGTATATTGTTCTCACGTGTTTCCTTGACCAACTGAACGACTTCAGGTGAATAGCTTTTAAAACTAATCGCGAGCAGCGCATCACCCTTTCTGATCGAACGACCCTGTTCAAAAAACATACCGCCATTGCCATCGATAAGAACACAACGTTTGTCCAACTGGGCAAAGGCGTAGGCTAGATAACTTGCGACGGGAAAAGAGCGACGTTGTGCGGCGAGATAAATTACATCGGCTTCGCCAAGATACTTTATTGCAGCTTCGAATTTGTCAGGATCAACCACTTCGCGAAGGTTATCTAGCGCAGCAATTCCACCATCAACGAAGTCATCGAGAACAATATTACGCGTATATTCTGCGGTCTCATCGTCACGGCCAAAAGAACGAATACGCTCTTTATAGTTTGCGCCACTTTCCACCAAATGGGTTCGGAACACGCGCTGCATCTCGCTAAAGCCACTATAACCAAATGCCTTTGCAAATCTAATCAAGCTAGAGGGTTGTACCGATGCCCGCTCCGCAATCCCAGAAACCGTTTCCAGCGCCATATCATTTGGATTATCCAGCGCATACTCTGCGATTTGCTTGAGACGCTTGCTCAAATCTTCATGCCGCGTCGCTAATTCATTGCGTAATTCTTTGTAACTACCCGGAGCTATCATCGATGCCTCTTAATATTTTCTTGATTCTAAATATCAGAATTTCACAAAAATGGAATAAAAATTCCACACAGAGAATAAATAAATTTAAATACAGCGTGCACGGGGACAACATATTGCAGGATCTAAAGAGGTAAATTTTACTTCGTATCAATGCAAACGATTGCACAAACATACTTCAAAATGCAATATTGTCTTAGATTTATACGTACGGGTTAACCAATGAAGCCAAAGAACATTACATCTGCAGATGTCGCTCGTTTAGCGGGCGTTTCACGCTCAACAGTTTCCCGTTGCTTCAAAGCAGATAGCAGGATCTCTGATAACACCCGTAAACGGGTTATTGAAATAGCAGATCAGGTTGGCTATCAGGTTAATAAAATTGCGCGCTCTATGATTACCCGCGAAAGCGACCTCGTCGGTGTGGTTTCATCAGGACTACACGATCCCTTTGCCGTTGTGTTAATTGATCAACTCATCACCACATTACAACAACTGGGATTGCATCCGATTTTATTGGATGCCTCAAACGAAACACAGCTTGAGATATCTATAAAAAAACTTGCTCAATATCAGGTTAAAAGCATCATCATTACTTCGGGCAGCCCATCCTCAGCTATTGGCGCCCAGTTCGTAAGCCTCAACATTCCAGTTATCCTCCTCAACCGAGCAGGGCAACTCGATCAAGCTAACCTGATAAATTGCGACAACAGGACGGGTAGCACGCTCGCAGCAAAAGTTCTTTTAGATGCCGGACACAAAAACCTTGCATTCATTAACAGCAAAAACAGTACATACAGTGGAACAAAGCGCGGTGAATTTTTTGAGCAAGCTCTCGCCCTTAAAATTGAAGCCGGGGAAGTTACCTTGCATCAGGTCCAACCAACCAAAACTGGCTATGAAGGCGGATATGAAGCCGCCTTAGATCTATTAAAGAACTTAGAGCACCCTACTGGAGTCTATTGCGCAACAGACAACGTTGCATGCGGATTTATGGACGCTGCTCGGTTTGAAATGGGTAAAAAAATTCCAGAAGACGTTTCAGTCATTGGTTTTGACGACCTGCCGATAGCTGCCCGTGCGCCCTACAACCTTTCAACAATCCGCCAGTGCCCCACAGACATAGCCCAGGCAACAGCTGATTGCATCCAAGCCATTGATACCTCTCCCAAACCTAAGCGAATAATCATTCCAGTGAAATTTATTAATCGAGGTACTGTCGCCCCAATCAAGATTGCCTAGTATGAAATTTCACTAGTCTTATCCCCACAACCTTTGTTATAGTTTCTTTTCAAACAAAGCCTCCCGCCCAATGGAAAAAACATTCTATTGGGATTTTTTTTGAAATATCTCTTTCATTTTACTTTCCACTCTCTTATCATCATCAAAACTCGATAGTATTGGGTGAGTTTTTTTGCACTTTTTGTGCACACGTTTGCACAATATTATTTCAATCGAGGAAACAACCTCGTTAAACAGACCGACACGGGAGGCCAAAAGGGCATGACGAAAAAAAACATAGCACTTGGTTTTGCACTTGCCGCAGCTTGCGCTATTTCAGCGGTACCTGCTCAGGCAAAAGAAAAACTAAACGTACTCTGCGCCGCGGATGAAGAGTGGTGTAACCTCATGAAATCCACCTTTGAGAAAGAGTCAGGGGTAGATGTTTCAATGGTGCGTAAAAGCTCCGGTGAGATCTTCGCACATATTAAAGCCGAAGCGCGTAACCCAAAAGTAGATATCTGGTGGGGCGGCACAGGCGATCCACATTTACAAGCTGCGTCTGAAGGGCTGACGACAGAATACAAATCCAAGCAGATTGATAATCTTCTTGAGTGGGCTCAAAATCAGGCAAAAGAAGGCGATTACAAAACTGTTGGTATTTACGCTGGCGCTCTGGGCATTGGCTACAACGAAGAACTTCTAAAATCTAAAGGCCTGCCAGCACCAAAATGTTGGGCAGATCTAACGAACCCTGTCTACAAGGGTGAAGTACAGATGGCCAATCCAAATTCTTCAGGAACGGCTTATACAGCGCTGGCAACAGTGGTTCAGCTTTTTGGTGAAGAAAAAGGCTTTGAATTCCTTGCAGGCCTACACTCCAACATCAACCAGTATACAAAATCGGGTTCTGCACCGATCAAAGCGTCAGCTCGCGGCGAGACCACACTGGCGATTACCTTCATGCACGACATGGTCAAGCAGGTCAAAAAAGGTTTCCCAATTAAAGTTGTCGCTCCGTGTGAGGGAACAGGTTACGAAGTTGGATCCATGAGCATTATCAAGGGCGCTCGCAATTTAGAGAATGCTCAAAAATTTGCGGAGTTTGCCCTTCGTCCTGACATTCAGTCTATGGCAGAACAAGCCAAAGCTTATCAGGTCCCTTCAAACTCTGGATCAACAGTTCCTGAAGGCGCACCAAAACTTACTGAGATCAAACTCATCAACTATGATTTCGCCACCTATGGCTCCAGCGACACCCGCAAGCGTCTGCTGAAGCGTTGGGATGACGAAATCAAATCCCTACCGCGTTAAGGTAAGTAGGGATTATGGGGACAGAAGGAGGAAATATCGTGCGTACTTCTTTCTTTCCATGGCTGGCTATGGGTTGGATTGGCTTTGCGATCCTTCCATGGTACGTCATCGAAGATGGGTTTTGGGCGTTTGAGTGGATCATCGATGGCTATCCCTTTGATAGCGACTATGCGTCCGCTCTGGTTCAAATTACGTTAGGGAAAGAGTGGTTACTCCCCCTTATCTTCCCTCTTCTGGCCCCCCTTTTTATTTTAAAGCGGGTCAAAAGCGATCCGGTTTATGCTCAGACCCTCATCATTTCTGGCGGATTTGGTCTCATATATCTACTTGGCCAAGGCTTTATCGTCGGAATTGATGGTTGGGAATATGGCGTTTTCGAAAATACTTTCGGAGCCATGGAAACCCGACAATATGGAATGGGTTACGGTGCTCTTCTAAGCGCAGGAGCCTTTTTAATACTCCTAACAACAGGCTTGGCAGCAACTGGCTATTTACGAGGTGATGTCTTTGTCACATCTGCCATTGGTATTGTCATTGCTCTGGTCGCCACTTTTGTCTTCCTACCTGTTGGGAAGATACTGTTTTCAGCCTTTATTGATGAAAATGGCCTTTATGCACTCAGTGCCTTTAGTGATAATTTTTTCAACAAAAAAATCTGGGGCTTAGGCTGCCTCACCTCATCTGTTTCTTGCGGTGTAGGTCTAAACTCTCTTTTCCTCGCAATAATGACGGGAACAGCAACCACTCTTCTCGGGCTTGCTTTTGCACTGGTTGCCACCAGAACTGACTTTCGCTGGAAAAAGTCACTCAGAGTATTAACGATCCTCCCTATCATCACGCCGCCCTTTGTCATTGGCCTCGCCTTGATATTACTCCTAGGGCGCGCCGGGTCTATTACCCAGTTTGTATCAGAGCTATTGAATATTGAGCCTGGTCGCTGGATCTATGGATTGCCTGGTATCTGGCTAGCACAAACACTATCCTTCACACCCATTGCCTTCTTGGTATTAATTGGCGTCGTTGAAGGCGTAAGCCCCTCCATGGAAGAAGCCTCGCAAACGCTTGGCGCGAGCCGATGGCAGACTTTCAAAAATGTCTCCCTACCCTTGATGCGCCCAGGGCTTGCCAATGCCTTCTTGATTGGTTTTATCGAAAGCATGGCTGACTTTGGCAACCCTATGGTCTTAGGCGGGAATTATGACGTTCTCTCCACCGAAATATTCTTTGCCATCGTTGGAGCCCAAAACGATCAGTCGCGTGCTGCTGTTCTCGCCATTCTATTGCTAACATTCACATTAAGTGCCTTTTTTGCACAAAGAATTTGGCTCGGTAAAAAGTCCTACACAACAGTGGTCGGCAAAGCTGAATCTGGCGCCCACGCTGGAATGAACCCACTTCTACGTTGGGTATGTCTTGGTGTAACCATTCCTTGGGCAGCCTTTACCGTCGTTATATACGCAACAGTCCTCTTTGGTGGCTTTGTCGTAAATTGGGGTCGCGATAACAGCTTTACCCTTATGCACTACGCCGAAGGTTTTTCTGTTGGCTGGGGAGAAAGTGGCCTGAGTTGGGACGGCACCGCCTGGGACTCTTTTTGGACCACCATCACCATATCTGCAATTGCTGCCCCACTCACTGCAGGGCTAGGCCTGCTCACAAGCTACCTATTGGTACGGCAGAGATTCAAAGGCAAAAGTTTGTTTGAGTTTGGCACCATGTTGAGTTTTGCCATTCCAGGTACCGTAATTGGCGTTAGCTATATCCTCGCCTTTAACGTTCCACCTTTCGAGTTAACAGGCACCGCGGCAATTCTTGTGCTCTGTTTTATGTTCAGGAACATGCCCGTTGGCGTACGTGGTGGGATCGCAGCCATGAGCCAGCTGGATAAAAGTCTGGACGAAGCATCTTTGACACTCGGGGCCAACAGCTTAACCACTCTTCGCAGAGTTATCCTTCCCCTCCTCCGTCCGGCAATTGTGGCCGCATTGGTTTATAGTTTTGTCCGAGCAATCACATCTGTCAGCGCAGTTATATTCCTGGTAAGCGCCGATCACAACATGGCCACGTCCTACATCATTGGCCTGGTTGAAAACGGCGAATATGGCATTGCCATTGCTTATTCATCGGTTTTGATTGTGGTCATGCTGCTCGCGATTATTTTAGTTCAAAAAGTCATCGGTGAGCGAAAACTCCGTCGTCATAACCGTGTAGAAAATACCTCACAAGAATCAACGCCCCTCACTTCATCGCCTCCAAGGGAGAAACAAGCATGAGCCTCCAACTTAAACCTGGGTCCGTTGTTTTCGAAAACGTCACGAAAAAATATGGCGCAGTAACAGCAATTAACGATGTCTCTTTCAGCATCGAGCCAGGTCATCTTGTAACTCTTCTCGGCCCCAGCGGCTGTGGCAAGACAACAACATTACGTATTATCGCCGGACTAGAGCATCCAACCTCAGGCCGTATACTAATCGGTGGCAAGGATGTAACAAATCTTCCCGCGACCGACCGCGATGTAAGTATGGTTTTTCAATCCTACGCGCTCTTTCCCCATATGACAGTCGGTGAAAATGTCGCCTATGGTCTTTCCGTAAGCGGACTTTCAAAAAAAGAGGCTGCTGAGCGGGCCAAAGAAGGCCTTTCACTGGTTGGCCTTGATGGATATGAAGCACGACTACCAAGCGAGCTTTCAGGCGGACAACAGCAACGGGTAGCTGTTGCAAGAGCTTTGGTGCTTGAGCCTGAAGTCTTGTTACTCGACGAACCCCTTTCAAACCTCGACGCCAAACTTCGTCGTAAAGTCCGAGAAGAAATCCGTGATTTGCAACAAAAGCTCGGCTTAACTGCCGTCTATGTAACTCATGATCAAGAAGAAGCCCTTGCGGTATCTGACCGGATTATCGTTATGAACAAGTCCGTCATCGCTCAGGAAGGCACGCCAAGGGAACTGTACGAAACACCGGCATCATCCTTTATTGCTGATTTCATTGGAGACGCAAATCTGGTGGAAGGCGAAATCCTTAACCAGGATGAGGTTAATGCCAACGTTCGTATCGACACCCTACACTGCAAACTTCCAAGTCGAGGATTAAGCAACGGTCCGACAAAAGTTGCGATCCGCCCGGATTCAATTCTTCTTGAACAAGGTAGCCCTGATACGACTGGAGATATGACCGGAATCAAGGGCAACGTAACACACGCCTCATATCTCGGAAATCAGATCCACTATTCAGTTGATAGTTCACTGGGCGAGCTTTTCGTTGTCGATTACCGCATAGACAACGCCATTACCGCCGGCAGTGATATCTCCATTACATTCGCGACTAAAGGCATGTCCCTCATCGCATCATGATTTTTATTAAAGGATTAACAGCGTGATTCTTGATCCTCAAGAAATAAGCCCGGAAGCAAAAATAGAGATCGATCGCCGCTTTCTCCACGGCAAAGAAATGATAAAACAAGCTGGTGAAAAAGCTTTGGATTATTTTAATCGCCGTGATGAACTGGTTATCGAAACCAAAACCGACCCTCAAGACGTTGTCAGTATTGCCGATCAAAATGTCGAAGAGATTATCCGCAACCTGACCCGCGCAGTTTTTCCTGGCGATGGATACCTCGGCGAAGAACACGGTCAAGAAGCAGGCACCAATGACTACCTATGGGTCATTGATCCGATCGACGGCACGGCCTGTTTTCTAACGGGGATGCGTTCTTGGTGCATTTCGATTGCGCTGATGAAAGGCGACAAAATTGCTGCGGGCTTCGTCTATGATCCAAATACTGACGAGCTTTTCACAGCACTTGCGGGACATGGCGCTCAACTAAACGACAAGGCTATTAAAACATACGATATCAAGTCCGTCACCGAAGGCGTAATGGGCATCGGGACCTCTCACCGTATCCCCCCATCCGAACTACTTCCTTTCCTGGACAAGTTATTATCATCAGGGGGAATGTTCATTCGCAATGGGTCTTGCGCCTTGATGATGTCTTACGTCGCGGCTGGCCGCCTTATTGGTTATTTTGAGCCACACATCAATTCCTGGGATTGCCTTGCTGGTATTATCTTAATTGAAGAAGCTGGCGGTTGGTCATCCCCATTCCTGGATCAAGATGGCCTCAACAAAGGCAATCCAATATTGGCAACAGCCAGTGGGGTTGCTCAGGACCTGCGTCAGATGGCCAATCTTGCTTAAACAGATACTTGCATAAACAAAAAAGAACGCGCCAAAACGGCGCGTTCAAGTGCAAAGGAGGACACGGTGCACATCAGAGTTCCATCACAAAGGATGGTCCTAAAAAATGAGGAATAGCACCAATACTCCTCACCCAAATACAGTTTTAAACTGGGCCAGACTCAAAGATGAACAGGAACTCCAGTTTTAAGAGATTCTGTCGCAGCATCGGCAAGAGCCTGAGCCATGAGACCATCATACCCACTCGGAGTAGGCACTTCGCCTTTTTCGACAACATCTATAAAGGCGTTAAGTTCATCTCTATAGGCACTCATATAGCGTTCAAGGAAGAAATGCTGGACAGGATCAGCCCTAAAACCAGCCGAAGTTGCAACTTCGACAGTGGTTTCATGGATGTTTCCAGCGCGCAGCATCCCCTTGGAGCCATGGACTTCAACCCTTTGATCGTATCCATAAGTTGCCCGTCGAGAATTCGAAATCTGGCAAACCTTACCACTCGCTGTTTTCAACACAGCAATCGCGGTATCAACATCCCCAGCGTCACCAATGGCAGGATCAACCAGAGCAGAACCAGTCGCATAAACAGAGACAGGTTCTTCACCGAGCAGAAAGCGCGCCATATCAAGATCGTGGATCATCATATCCCGGAACAAACCGCCAGAGCGTTCTATGTAGGAAACCGGGGGAGGAGAAGGATCACGAGACTGGATCGTCACGATCTCAACTTCGCCAATTTCACCTCCAGCCAAACGTTTTTGCAGGGCGGCAAAATTTGGATCAAACCGGCGATTGAAGCCAATCATCAAGGCTTGACCACATTCTTCCACCACTTTCAGGCAAGAACGAATACGTTCAGCGTCCATATCAACCGGCTTTTCACAGAAAACTGCTTTACCAGCGCGCGCACCTGCTTCGATAAAATCCGCGTGAGTGTCCGTAGAAGATGCAACAAAAACCGCATGAATATCATCTCGTTTGAGCATGTCCTCAACGGAACAAACTTCAGCACCCGTTTTTGCCGCAAGTGCTTCTGCTGGTTCAACAAAAACATCAGACACAGTTACAAGTTTTGCGCGGGGATTAGCCATAATATTATCAGCATGAAGCTGACCAATACGACCAGCACCTATCAATCCAAAACCAATCAACACAACCTCCAAAGGGAATACATATTCTGAATTGACTTAACTATAGAATATGTGTTTCATATTCACAAGAACAAGATACATAAAATCACCGTTTTCGATTCTACTCCGCTAAACGTAATTAGCGACCAGTATTTGTCTGATACAGAAAACCAATACCATTCGAAAACGCAATGATTGAGATACGAACATACTTAGAGTTTAGCAACAGAGACGATATTAGACATGAAACAAATACATGATATGGCACATGATCTAGATGTAATTACCATAGGCCGTTGCTCTGTTGACCTCTATGGCCAACAAATCGGTGGGCGCTTGGAGGACATGGCGAGTTTCGCTAAGTCTGTTGGAGGCTGCCCTGCCAATATCGCCATCGGCACCTCTCGACTAGGCTTAAAGGCTGGATTTATCTCTCGTGTCGGCGATGAGCAAATGGGTCGGTATATCCGCGAACAAATGCAGCGTGAATCAGTTGCAACAGATGGCTTGCTAACAGACAAAGATCGTCTGACTGCCCTTGTTCTTCTCGGCGTTAGTGATGATGAAACCTTTCCTTTGATCTTCTACCGCGAGAACTGTGCCGATATGGCACTTTGCGAAGATGATATTGATCCAGAATACATTAAACGATCCAGGTCAGTCTTAATTAGCGGCACACACCTTTCGACCCCATCTGTTGCTGCAGCCAGTAAAAAAGCTATGGCAATTGCGAAATCTGAAAATAGAAAAATTATTCTGGATATTGATTACCGTCCTAATCTTTGGGGCCTTGCCGGTCACCAAGCGGGTGAAGAACGCTTCATAAAATCTGACAGTGTAACGGCACACGTACAATCCATACTGCAAGATTGCGATCTTATCGTCGGTACCGAAGAAGAAGTTCACATAGCCGGAGGTTCTGAAAACACCCTCGAGGCTCTAAATACGATTAGATCTCTCAGCGCAGCAGTAATTGTTCTTAAACGTGGCCCTATGGGCTGTGTGATTTTTCCAGAAGATATCCCTAAAAACATCGAGGATGGGATTAAAGGACCAGGTTTTCCAATTGAAGTCTATAACGTCCTCGGCGCCGGGGATTCTTTTATGTCGGGCTTCTTGCGTGGATGGCTCCGAGACGAACCTTTTGAGACCTGCGCCAAATGGGCAAACGCTTGTGGTGCCTTTGCGGTTTCAAGGCTGCTCTGTTCACCGGAAATCCCAACTTGGGATGAGCTCCAATATTTTCTTGAAAAAGGAAGTGAGCACAAAGCTTTGCGTAAAGACACAGATATCAACCATATCCATTGGGCAACCACCCGTAGACCTGCCGATGATACCTTGATGGCATTTGCCATCGACCACCGATCTCAACTGGAAGAAATGGCCGATCGAGCTGGTGTATCCTACGACCGAATTCATGACGTAAAGCGGCTTGCCGTTCAAGCCGCTGCCCGTGTTGCAAATGGGCGCCCCAACTATGGCATGTTGCTTGATAGCACCTATGGCATGAAAGCGCTCTATGATGCCTCGAAACAGCCTCTATGGATTGGCCGTCCCGTTGAGCTTCCAGGCTCACGACCTCTTGATTTTGATAAAATCAAAGACTTGGGATCGCACCTGAACGAGTGGCCCGTCGGCCATGTTATCAAGTGCCTCTGTTTCTATCATCCCGATGATTCAGATGACCTCAAATCTCAGCAGGAAACGTCTCTACTTCGTTTATACGAAGCGGCAAGAAACGTGGGCCGGGAATTGCTGATAGAAATCATTGCTGGTAAAAATGGTCCTCTTGACGACGATACAATTTCGACAGCGATGCAACGCTTCTATGATTTGGGAATGAAACCAGATTGGTGGAAACTAGAGCCACAAACCAGCAAAAACGCCTGGAAAAAAATCGACAATGTCATCCACAAAAATGACCCTTATTGCCGTGGTATCGTCCTACTTGGACTAGAAGCCCCAGAAGAAGAGCTAAAAGAAGCCTTTGCCTCTGCCATAACATCTCCTCTTGTCAAAGGTTTTGCAGTTGGGCGTACAATCTTTGCTACAGCTGCCGAAGCTTGGTTAAAAGGTGAAATAAGCGACGAAGAAGCCATTACTGATATGGCAGATAGATTCCGTCGATTGACCGATGCATGGCTTGAAGTTCAAAATACCGCCCGATTGGCGTCATAGGCCGGATTGGAAGATACAAAATGAAGACGATTAAATTAACAATGGCTCAGGCCGTCGCCCGGTTCTTAGCGGCACAAAAAACCGAAATCGATGGAGAGATCCTCCCCATCTTTGGTGGTGTTTGGGCTATTTTTGGCCACGGAAACGTAGCAGGCCTCGGCGAAGCGCTCTATCACGTTCAAGATGACCTTCCAACCTACCGCGCTCATAATGAACAAGGTATGGCGCATGCGGCGATTGCCTTTGCAAAAGCATCCAACCGCCGCCGGATGATGGCCTGCACAACATCTATCGGTCCAGGTGCCACCAATATGGTTACGGCCGCAGCCCTTGCCCATGTAAATCGAATTCCACTTCTGCTTCTTCCCGGAGACGTGTTTGCTAACCGAAATCCTGACCCGGTATTGCAACAGATCGAAGACTTTGGCGATGGCACAATATCGGCCAACGACTGCTTCAAGCCAGTATCTAAATATTTTGATCGCATCAGTCGACCAGAACAGATCATCCCTGCGCTAAACCGGGCGATGGCTGTTCTGACCGATCCTGCAGATTGTGGCCCGGTTACCTTAGCACTGTGCCAGGATACCCAAGCTGAAGCTTATGATTACCCTGAAAGTTTCTTCGTAGAAAAAGTTTGGCGCATCCGCCGTCCAATGCCAGATCTTCAAGAATTGGAAAGTGCCGTTGCGGCCATAAAAGCATCCGCCAAGCCTGTGATCATTGCTGGCGGTGGTGTGCATTACTCCCAAGCCTCCCAAACACTGTTAAAGTTTGCACAAAAGCACAACATTCCTGTAACAGAAACTCAGGCCGGAAAATCTGCGTTACCTCATTACCACCCGCTCAACATGGGTGCGCTGGGTGTAACAGGTACTTCTGCCGCGAATACATTAGCAGAAGATGCTGATTTACTGATTGCTGTGGGGACAAGACTTCAGGACTTCACAACGGGTTCGTGGGCATTATTTAAAAACCCGGACCGTAAGTTCCTTGGCGTGAACATCCAAGCTTTCGATGCAACAAAACATCGTTCTCTTCCTCTTGTTGGGGATGCAGATGTAACGCTCAAGCAACTCAGTAAAGATCTCGGCGCCTGGCAAGGCCCCATTGAGTGGTCTGAAGCAGGTATCGCGGGATATCAAAAATGGCTTGAAGCAGCTACGGCAGTAACTGACCCTTCTAACCAACCTCACCCAACTGACGCCCAAGTCATCGGCGGCGTACAACGCAGCACAGATGAAAATACCGTTGTTGTCTGTGCTGCTGGCGGCCTTCCCGGCGAACTTCACAAGCTCTGGCAGGCAGGCAAACCTGGCGGTTATCATGTCGAGTATGGTTTTTCCTGTATGGGCTATGAAATTGCAGGCGGACTGGGTGTTAAAATGGCTGACCCTAGCCGCGAAGTCGTTGTCATGGTCGGCGATGGTTCTTATCTCATGATGAATTCCGAGATCGCAACATCGGTTCTCCTGGGGCATCGCATGACAATCGTGCTGCTCGACAATAGAGGATACGGTTGTATCAATCGTCTCCAACGCGGCACAGGCAGTCCATCTTTTAATAACCTTCTGCAACACACCCATCATCAGTCATTGCCTGACATAGATTTCCGCGCCCATGCAGAAAGTCTCGGAGCAATTGCGACCAAGGTTTCCAATATCTCTGAACTTGAGGTTGCGATGATCGCAGCCAAAGAAAATGATAGAACGACAGTAATCGTTATAGATACTGACCCTCTCGCCTCTACTGAGGCTGGTGGGCATTGGTGGGATGTCGCTGTTCCTGAAGTATCTCAACAAAACGACGTAAACTCGGCGCGAGAAAAATATCTCGAGGCCCTAAAGCAACAACGTATCGGAGACTAACCCCTATGGCCATTCGTATCGGTGCCAATCCTATTGGCTGGTCAAACGACGACATGATTGAACTCGGCGGACATATTTCGCTTGAACAGTGCTTAAACGAAGCCCGTGAAGCTGGTTTTGTCGGCATGGAGCTTGGCAACAAATTTCCGAGAGAAGCCAATGTTTTGAAGTCGGTTTTATCCGAGCATGGACACGAGCTTGTCTCCGGTTGGTATTCTTCTGAACTCCTTGTCCGCTCCGTGCAAGATGAGTTAAAAAACCTTCGCCTTCACCTTGATCTGTTGAAAGCATGTGGCTCTAACGTTTTGGTTTTTGCCGAGACATCAAATGCGATCCACGGCGATATAAACACTCCGTTATCCCAGCGCCCTGTTATGGCAGAAGAAGATTGGGCTGAGTTCGGCCGCAAAATTACCGAAGTCAGCGATGTGGTTTTGGCTGAAGGTGTTCGACTGGTTTACCACCATCACATGGGGACCATCGTTCAATCAGAAGAAGACATTCACGCCTTCATGGCAGCAACTGGACCTTCCGTTCATCTGTTGCTTGATACGGGACACGCCACCTGGGCGGGAGCTGATCCAGCTGCCTTGGCAGAGAAATATCTAAGCCGAATCAGTCACGTACACACAAAAGATGTTCGCAAGGATATAATGGATGCTTCTTCAGCTGAAGATCTGAGTTTTCTCAATGCCATCATCAAAGGCGTCTATACTGTCCCCGGCGACGGCATGATCGATTTCGTGGCAACATTAAAAAAGCTTAAAGGCTACAGTGGCTGGGTTATCGTAGAGGCTGAGCAATATTCAGACCAGATATCCGCGCTAACCTTTGCTAAACTTGGTTATATCAACCTCACAAACTATCTAACCAAAGCTGGTTTGATAGATAAAGCAGCCTGAATAACGACAGGATAAATTTCATGAGTAAGCTTCTCGTCAAACCGTCTGAGCCGACCTCCACCGGCCGCGTCATTGAAGTCACCCCGGAAAGTGCCGGATGGACCTACGTTGGTTTTAACGTTCATAAACTTGCCCAAAGCCAGCAACTCTCAGAGGAAACCAAAGACAGAGAAGTTTGCCTGGTTTTTGTCTCTGGCAAAGGCCACGTTAAGGTTGATGATCAAGACTTCGGTATCCTTGGTGAACGGATGTCTCCGTTCGAAGGTAAGCCCTGGTCAGTTTATATCCCTGCGGGAAGTATTTGGTCTATTACTGCTGAGACCGAAGTGGAACTCGCTATCTGTTCAGCCCCCGGTGCTGGTACAGGACATGAAGCTGGTGAAGCAAAATTGGAAGCTCGCGTCATAGGCCCGGATCAAGCAGGTAAAGAAACTCGCGGAGAAGGCACCAATGTCCGGCACGTCGCAAACATTTTGCCTGAGACAGAGCCCGCCAATAGTTTGCTTGTGGTCGAGGTCATTACTCCCGGCGGTCACTGGTCTTCTTATCCTCCACACAAACACGATCGCGACGCGCTGCCAGACGAATCTCTGCTCGAAGAGACCTATTACCACCGTCTCAACCCTTCTCAGGGTTTTGCCTTTCAGCGGGTTTATACCGATGACAGGTCTCTGGACGAAACCATCACAGTCGAAGATGGCAATGTCGTCCTCGTCCCAGAAGGCTACCACCCCTGCGGTGCCCCGCATGGATACGATCTTTATTATTTAAACGTGATGGCAGGCCCCAAACGCATATGGAAATTCCATAACGATCCAGCTCATGAGTGGATGCTGAAATAGAATTGTATTCTTAGACAAATAGATCCACACGCGTTTGAAACGTTAAATACCGCGTCATGATAATCCAACACCATCGGCAATCAGTGACGCGGTATTATTCACGACTTATTTCGGGTTTATTTCCAGGTTATTTTTGGCCAGATAAACTTAAGAGCTCACCACTCCGTACCAGATCCATAATAGGAGCTAGCCTGAAAACATCCTCCCCCTCGGTATGAATAGGCAACATTGGGTGTAAGCGCTCAACCACGCCCCTCACCCCTTCTCCGAGAGATCCTTTACCCACCCGCCTTCGCAAGATGGCCCAAACCGATATAATCAGCTCGACCGCGACAATTTTCCAAGCCGCATCTACCACACGACCGAGATCATGTACGGCGTGTAGCGCGTACCCGGCGGTATCTTCCACGCCATCTGCCAATTGCCCCACAGATATTAAAAGGTGTGGCGGCGCCCAAATCTTGGCTGAAGCAATCAGCGAAGCGGCAATATGCCCGAGATTTAAAAACTGTACGCCGCCAATTGCAGAGCCTTCTTCCGATAGGCCTGTTGGAAGGCCTGAAAAGGCCGTCCATTGTTGTTTGTGCAACCTTTCGCCAGCCAAATCACAAACTTTTGCCAGCGCTTGACGTAGGCTATCAATCGCCAGGGTCATGCCGGTTGAATCCATGTTGCCGTGGCTGATCGCACAATGGCTATCCACGTCGATGATCGGATTGTCGTGGACCGTATTTAGCTCAACAGTCCAAACGTTCATTGCATGGGTTAGGACCTCCCACGTCGCGCCATGAACCTGACTGGCACAGCGAAAACTAAGGGGATCTTGTAAGAACCGGGGTTCTCCGGCTTGCCATAAAACAGAATTAGTAAGAATGCGCCGCATCGCCCCGGCCGATTTGGCTTGGCCTTTACGGCGATGTGCCGCATTGGCCTGTTCTGATAAGGCGGTGAGGTTGCCACGAAATCCTTCAAGGGCAATTGCGGCGGATAAATCAAATGTCGTAAGCAGTCTCTCGGCCTCGACCAACTGCTCAGCGCCACAAGCAAGGGAAATGGCGTTGGAATTAATCAGAGAGAGCGCTTCTTTGGCCCGTGGCAGACCACAAGCTTTGGCCTCGTCAGATGATAACAGCCAGTGGGCAATCTGTGCCAAAGGCACGAGATCCGAAGCGCCGACCGAGCCACTGGCGTCAATTTCAGGCATTTCACCTGTGTTGATCCTCTTAAGGAGTAATCGAACCAAGTCTTCCGATACACCAGAGAAGCCACGCCCGTAAGCGTTCACCATATAAATAAGAGCAGCCCGAACGGTTTCAGGCTTCAGGGTCGGGCCAGGGACCCGCGTGGCATGTGCCTTGATCAGGCGTTCGTTGTAGTTTGAAACCGCTTCACTCGAAACCACAAAATCCTTTTGCGAACCAACCCCTGTGGTCACACCATAGGCTGCCTGCCCACTATCTACAATTCCATCCACGATAGCACGTGAGACTGAAATACGTTGCCAAGCCTCATCCGATAAAACCACTGGTCGTTTGAATACTACGGCATGGACAAGGGAGCCGGGATCAAGGGTTTCCCCATCAAGGATAAGAGGGGTGTTAGCTGAGTTCATATTCTAAGCACTTCTTTTAACATATTAATCAAACGAAAAGGGTCGCCCGCACTCAATTCACGTGTGCAGGCGACCTAAAAATACCTAGTGCCAGGGAACTCGTAAGCAAGGGAAGAACCGACCGACAGGCATTATCAAAAATCAGGTTTTCACTAGTATTCCATGGGTCAAAGTTCCCAAGGGAATGTATCAAGCCGTTCTACACCATTTTCTGTAACCAGCACCTGAGTTTCCAGTTTGATACTTTCCGAACCTTTTTCGGCGATCAAACTTTCGACGCATACAACCATGTTGGTCTCAAATCGACCGCCGTGATTATACTCAAAATCTGGGTGTAATAAAATCACAGGCCATTCATCCGCCATGCCCACACCGTGAGCCGCAAGGGAATAGCGATATGGCTGGAAGCGCTCAGGGATTTGCCAGGACTTTTCGTTAAACTCATTAAAACTGAGGCCATTTTTTATCAGATCTAAATTGTGATTTACCTGATCTAAAGCAGCTGAGTAGAGCTCTTGTTGTTTATCGTTCATGGGTGTATGGCCGCACGTCCAAGCCCGAGATAGATCAGCGCAATAGCCATAAGGGCCAATCATATCGGTATCAAACGAGATCATTTCCCCTGCTTGGCAAGAGCGGTCAGAGCATTCTTTGTACCAAGGATTTGTGTTAGGCCCACACGTCAACAATTTGGTTTCCAACCAGTCACCACCAGACCTCGCATTTTCAAAATGCAGATGTGCCCACAATTCCTGCTCGGTTACACGGGGATGCGAGTGTTCAAAGATACGCGCCATGCCTGCTTCACAAACCCGGATTGTCCAACGCATCAACTCGATCTCTTCGGGTGACTTAATCGACCTAGCGCGCTCGGTAATTTGGCCACCTTCGACAATAACAGAACCACGCTCTTGAAGCGCAAAAACGCCTTCAGGTTCCATGCGATCAATGGCGAGGCGTTTATTTCCGCCACCATACTGTTGTATCAAGTCTGCAATTTCGTCGGCCCAATTCCCAACGAACTCGGAAACCCGATCACCGGCCCCCATAAACATCCAGCCCTTGGCAATGCGGACTTCGTCGATACCGTCAAGCCCTTCGTTTAAGTGTTCACAAGACTTGAACTCGAACATAATGCCGGGACCATCAGCAAATATGAGGGCGTAGCGAATGGGGTTATGCGCGGTCCACACCTGCATATTAGAGCAGTCAAAAGCATAACGAATATTGACCGGATCATAGAGTAAGATCGCCCCACAATCATTTTCAGCCAATAATTCTCGAATGCGAGAAAGCCTGTACTTTCGTGCTTTAAGCAAGGTTTCGTGCGGCACAGGACTTTTTAACGGTTTGTCGGAACCTTCGGCGTTAAGAAACGCGCGTTTTTGGTCGCCCATCGGGAAATAATTCATGCTGTTCTACCATAAAAACCAAGGCGCTCTGTGTCGCTAAACACGACATCGGGTTCTTCGTAATACGAATACACACTCACAATACGTTCGGTTGGGCCTTCGACCGGGGTGACACGGTGGGCTGTGTAGACACCCTTGAAGACGTTTAGTGTACCCGCATCAATCATCAAGGTTTGCACATCCGGGTCCTGCCCGTTCAACAGGTTGGCGACACCGTCGTAATTGGGATCAACATCTGTGCGCAGGTTGTTACGATACTGGAAAGCGCCCCCTACTTTGGGGGACTGCAATATCACCGTTGTGGTAAACTCCGACCGATCAAAATGCCAGTTCAAGGCTTCTCCATGGCGATAGGCCATTACGTTGGCCCGAGCGAGAGGATCTTCCATACGATACAGAACAGCTTTCCCCATCACCGCGGCAAGAAAATCGATAAAGGGTTGCCATTCATAAAGGCGACACACCAGACTGTCCGGCATTTGATCCGCGCAAACCGTGTGGTTAATCGTTTCGAAATTTTGTAACGCGGGATGACTTGCAGCAATATCATCCGGATTTTTTTTGAAATATATGTTGTGCTTGCGCTTATGGGCGAATGACACCTCTTCTATCAGCGGCTTCATTTCATCGATACATCTGGTCAGCGCTTCTGGCAGGATGAACCCCTCGAGGCTGAAGATACCTTCGCTGGCCAACTTATCCTGACAATCTGCGACGAGCTTTTTCCCTGCAGCAGAACTAAGGTCATCAATCGGATATCTTGCTAAGTCCAATAGTCGGTTCATCGCCATTTCCTCGTAACTATAAATTGTTTAAAAGTTTATTACGTACAATTTATCTTTCCATCAACGGTAATTTTTCTTATCTTGACTAAGATATTCTTAGTCATAAATAGTATAAAGGGCTTAACGCCATCAGCCGAAATCTTCCTCCGCTCAATGCTATTCGTGCTTTTGAGGCCGCCGCCCGTTACGGCGGTTACGTTGCTGCTGCGCAAGAGCTTGGCGTAACCCCAGCTGCGATCAGTCAGCAGGTCAAAAATTTAGAGAAATATTTCGGCAAGCTGCTTTTTAGCCGTCAGAACAACTCACTCACTTTGACTGACAATGGGGTCAAAGTTTATGCCGACAGTACCGAAGCTTTAGAGCGGCTGGAAAAAATGACAGCCCGGATCTATGAAAAAGAAGTCCGTAGCCGACTAGTCATCAGCGTCTTGCCATCACTCGCAAACCGATGGCTAAACCGCGTTTTGAGAGAATATTTTGCACTTGATCCCGCAACCTATCTGGACATCCGAGTTGAAAATGATCCCGTAGATTTTGAACGTAATAACATCGATGTTCGCATCAGTTACGGCAAAAATCTCTATAGCGAACTGCGAACACAGGTTCTATACGAGGACAAAGTACAACCCATGTGTACCCCTCAGTTTCTCGAACGACACTCGATTGACGTGACGAACCCGCTTACACTCGCAGATGAACATCTTATCCATGTCAACTGGCCGCCAAGCTTTGCTTCCCACCCAACTTGGGCGGACTGGTTTGCAAGCGTTGGTACAGAACACGTTCCAATTCACGGCCGCGGACACCGGGTCGATATGTCTGCCCTGGCCGTTGATCTTGCTCTGGCAAACGCCGGTTTCATTCTCGGGCAGCAACTATTAACAGTAGAGGAAAGATCTACGGGCCACTTAATTACCCCCTTTAATCAATCGACCCCGCTAGGCCATGCCTATTGCGCCGTTTGCTCGCACGTTAAATACAAAAAAGAAAATGTCAGAAACTTTATCGACTGGATCGCGCATACATTTCCCATGAGCTGATAATAATATTCAAGGATCTAGCCAGTATTTATAGATCACCTTAAACTCTGTTAGCAAAAGCTGTGACATACGATCATCTTCTCGTGAATAACCGTTCATTAAGGGTTCAGACTTGACCTCATTGGCAATAAAATGAGTAAAAATCTCTTTTTGCTGGCTTTGTGGGTAACGATAATGAAAACCCGATACCTTGAAAATAAGCTTCGGTCTTGGAGAGATTGATGGTTGTAAATAAATAACCTATAGTCGGCTTGCGTTTAGATAACTTCATCCATTTTGGAACGGAGTTTAATTAGGTTATACAATGAGTTCTTTCGGTCGCACGGTACATTTAGTTTTGTCACGCCCACTCACCTGGATGGCAGTCGCCACTATTGGCGTCTTAGACCTAGGGTTCATCCGTTGGTTTCAGCCCTCGCCCCCTATGTCAGGAGTATTAATAGGGCTATCTGTCAGCCTGCTGGTTTTATGGATCATTCTTCTGGTTCGATCTGCCAAATTTTCCCAACTCTACTTTGAAACCCCTGATGAGTTCCGCGCCGAGTTTCAAGAGAATTTAACCTCTCTCGAAATAGATTTAGAAGCTCTCGGCGCAACACAAGGCGTAGAGCAAATCCATAAGCTTGAGCAAAGTCTTGATACGATGACTGATGTACTCAAGCTAAAACTCAACTCTGGTGAATTGGCCTATGGTCGCTATCTTGGTACAGCGCAGCAGGTCTATCACGCTGCAATAGACAACCTCCAAAATGTGGTCATCGCCCTAACCAGCGTGAAAAATGTGGACAGAGAGTATGTTCAAAGACGCCTTCGTGATCTTGAAAAGATTAAAGATTGTAGTGAGGAACAGAAAAAAGAAACGACTTCGCTCGCACAACGTCTTTCTTTGTTAGATAGGCAGCTGCAAAAATCTTCGGACATGTTATCGCAAAATGAATCTGCCATGACAGTGCTCGTCAATGCCTCGACCGCACTCGCCGATACAAACACGGGTAAAACTCGCACATCCGTGGATGCCGAAACGGCTATGGCTGAGCTAGAGATGCTCGCCAAGCGTGCTGGGAAGTACGCAACGACAAGCTAATAATAATTTATTTACTGGGGGAAGACACTTGGACACAGCACAAACAACACCATCGCTAAATCTTCATCTTGATGTTGCCGAAGTCAAAGGAGAATTATCTCTTAAAGATCCGGCATTGATCACAGCAGATTCATCCAAGAATCCGGACCTGGATCAACAGGCTCAAGAATTTGCAGACCGGCTCGTCGCAATAGATCTGTCTGATTTTGATGGTCAATCAAGCACCAAATCTGCTGTCGACGATATGGGAAAAGACTTACAACGTGAAGCCTCTCGACGTAGCCAAATGCTGCAACAACCGATCAAAGCCCTTTCGCGCAATGCCGAAGATGGTGGTCCTGTTGCCAACGCTTTAATAGACTTGAAGATGGAAGTCGAAAGCTTAGACCCTAATCGGTTTGATTTTTCTGCCGGCTGGTTCAGCCGGATACTTGGTATGTTGCCGGGCGTAGGATCTTCCTTAAAAAGATACTTCACACAATACGAGAAGTCACAAACAGTTATCGACGCCATCATAAACTCTCTAGAAGCCGGACGCGATCAACTCAACAGAGATAACGTGACCCTCAGCGAAGACCAAAAGGTCATGCGCGAACTTACCGTAAAGTTAGAGCAACAAGTTCTTTTGGGGCAACTCGTCGATCAAAAGCTCCAATATAAGCTGGAGAGAGAAGTACAAGCAGATGATCCACTTCATAAATTCATTCAAGAAGAACTTCTTTTCCCCCTTCGCCAACGGATTATTGATCTCCAACAACAGCTTGCAGTCAATCAACAAGGCGTCATTGCCACTGAAATAATCATCCGTAATAACAAAGAGCTGATTCGGGGTGTAAACAGAGCGTTAGATGTTACAATTAGTGCCCTACAAGTCGCAGTAACCGTCGCTCTAGCCCTCGCGAACCAGAAGGTCGTTCTGGATAAAGTTTTGGCTATAAACAAGACCACATCCGATCTTATTTCAGGGACAGCCAAAACACTCCGAACCCAGGGCGCTGCCATTCAAACTCAAGCCGCAGGGGCCATGCTCGACATGGAGGCACTGAAAACAGCCTTCTCTGACATCAATGCTGCTATGGATGAAATCTCCCAATTCCGTCGTGAAGCTTTGCCTCAAATGGCGAAGAATATTCTTGAGTTCGACCAGTTAACGGCCGAGGGCGAGAAGGCAATTAAAAAGATGGAGCAGGCCAGAACAGATCAAGCTGCTGAAGCCTAAAACATCTATGAGCTTAATGGACCGGGTAAAAACTCATGAATAAGAATCTAATCATTTGGGGCGGTATTCTTGTCGCAGCCGCTATCTTTTTTCAATTCTCAAACAAACTAAACACCACGAGATTAAGCTCAAACCAACAAGCGATGCCTTATGAAGATGCTGTGGGGGAACTGTCCAAACTTTTAAAGACAGTAAATTGGGGTACCAATTACGTCCAACGGCGGGCGCAGGTGGAACTCGGAGCGAAGCCAGACCTAAAAGAAACTTTACCTTCAATCGACCAATACCCAATTACGGTTGAACCTGGCGTTTCAAATCAGGATGTTGTCGCAGAAATCTTCGTTACCACCGTTCGCGGTTGGAGCCCGGTTGTTAAAGGAAGAACACGAACCGCCGATGGCCGCATGGTAGAGGTCGCACGTGCATTCAACGAGTCCAATCAAAAGTTAAGCGGAGGTAAAGGTGCCAAGGTGCGGGTTCGCTTTATTGCTTCAGGTACCGGTTACCAGTTCATCGCTTCAGAAAAGTACATGCCCGATGCATTTACCCCCGTTCATCATTTGTGGATTGAAATGCTCAAGGAACACGGCATTCCAACCACAATGATCAGAGAGAACATGGTCACCAGTGCTGGTGGAATTGTTATGAAGAACGAAGTAGCAGAACGCTTGCGTTCGACCTACGGAGAGCTTGATGTAAAATCGATCATCAATGAAGTCGTACAAGGTAATTTGGCCATGGGGTACACCAACCCGTTTGCCAGTAGCACCGGCTTGAACTTTTTGATGACCACCCTCTCAACTTTTGCCGAGGGTGACGAGCAAGCAATGCTTTCCTCTGCTGTGGTAGATACTTTTCAAAAATTCCAACAAAGCGTTCCGTTTGTGGCCTTAACAACACTTCAAATGCGTGAGGCAGTTCGAAACGATGGGTCGTTAGACGCTTTTGTCATGGGCCATCAGACCTTTCTAGGCACTGATTCTTTACAAAACGGGTATGAATTTATCCCCTTTGGCGTTAAACACGATCACCCTCTTTATGCTGTTGGCGATCCTGGAGCCGAGAAGCTCGAGGTTTTGGAATTACTGGCAACGTTTGCAGAAAAACCAGAATACAAACAACTCGCCAAAGATTACGGCTGGGACCAGGCCATCACATCAAGCTTCACACCCAATATTCCAATCCCTTCTGGTAAAACTTTGATCGAGGCTCAACAGCTGTGGAAAGAGAAAAAAGATGCTGGGCGTAAGATCGCGGCTGTTTTTCTAAGCGATGTCAGTGGCTCCATGGGAGGCAGCCGTATGGCTGGCGTCAAGAAAGCTCTGATGGCAGGGAGTAAGTTTATCACTGCCGACAATTCTATTGGACTTGTCCTATTCAGTGATCAGGTCGAGGTAGTTTTGCCTGTAAAGAAATTCAATCTAAACCATAGAGCCTCATTTGTAGCAGCTGTTCAGGATATGAATTCCGGCGGCGGGACTTCCATGTACGACGGTGTTGCCGTCGCTCTTAAATTACTTACCGAGGAAAAAGAGAAGGACCCCTCTATCAAGCCTATGCTATTCGTATTAACAGACGGGGAAACTGCTTCTGGGTTGAGCTTTACAGACCTGAGCCCTGTTATTAAAGGCATAAAAATACCCGTTTATACTATTGGGTACGAGGCAAATGTCGGGGAGCTTAAACGGTTGTCAGTGCTGGTCGAAGCCGCCAGTATATCTGCGGGAGAAGGCAACGTTGAATACAAGATCGGGTCTTTGTTAAACGCCCAAATGTAAGGAGTGGCGGTGAAATTATTTTCAATTTGGCTGGGCTTAACCTTAGCCTCTTTTGGGTTGTTGGGTGGAGCATATCATCTGCATCTGTCCGACACCCCGCGGCGTGTGCTCGTTGTCGTAGATTCCTCTTTCTCAATGCAATCCGTATGGCGGCAAGTTCCCGGTATATTGGATGATATAGCAAGCATACCCTATGCCGAGTTCAGCTTGGTATCAGAGAAGGTAAAAGTCCATAGTTGGTCCAAGAAACCAGATTTAAGACAAACCTCTCCCTTTGCTCCTCGAAATTTTGCACGGTTAAAGGGAAGCAACCGCTATGCAGAAATAACTAATGCTTCTGAGGTTCATCTGATCTCGAATGCTGGAAATGATGAGATCAGTAACTTCAACGGATGGATCATTCATCGCCTGAAGCCATAAACATCTCCCGCGAGTGGACATAAGGCCTCAGGTCACATAACACAACATCCAGAACAAGCTTAAGTACCGCTACTGAAAGCGTTGAGAGCTATAAGCAGAGATATCAAAGGGCGATACCCCCGTTCTATGTTCGTAAGAATATCAGGTCCCACTGTATCATCAACTAACGGCATCAAGCCGCTCTCGACCTTGGATAGAATAACAGCCAACACATTGGAATCCATCAGTCCTTGAAGCCATGTGGTACCTATCCACATAGAAAGTCATAACAATGCCTAGTGTATGTGGAATTGATCTGAAATCATCCGAAGTGATAAACCCGCATCCGTCACCGAGATTACCACCTAATTAAATTCACTGTTTTATTACAGTATGTTACACGGTATTAAGCGATTTCTAAAAACCACAGAGTGTTTTCGAAATGCATTTTTCAGGCTATGGTAAACGGTCGGAATTAAGAGTTTTTCATGGCGGAGGTAGCCACATCACACCTCTATTGTTGTAATTCCCGCGCCTTATGTAGCTTTTTATAGCTTTCAATCAATTTTAGATGTTTATCTAAACCTTCAAGTTTCATGCTCGTCTTTGTTAAACCAGGGAATTTAACATCCCCTGTCACGGCCCCTACAACATTTTCCATGACTTCAGTGCCGAACATTCTGGTGAGGTTTGGTAGATAATCATCGACATCCAACTCTTCATCAATTGTAATATCAAGCACCGCGCCCATTGCCTGATAAAATAAAACACGCTCCACAGTGTTATCATTGAAGTTTAAGAAGTCGCCGACGGCTTCTTTCGCGTCTTCATATTGTTCCAATGCTAAATGAATCAATATCTTCAGTTCACGAATATCCAACTTGCCCCAAACCGTATTTTCATCAAACACTATTCCGATCAAACTAGATATTACAGTATAAGGGTCCAATTCTGGCCCTTCTAAGCGTTCAAGCAAATCTTCAAGTTTTTCATCCGTTAATGAATGGATGTTTAAAATATCTTCTCTGAACGTCAGCGCCTGGTTGGTATTATCCCAAATCAAATCTTCTATCGGATAAATTTCTGAATAATCTGGTACCAATATCCGGCATGCGGTCGCACCAAAGTCCTCGTAAGTCGCGACATAAACCTCTTTTCCTAGATCTTCAAGGATATTCATCAGACGTTCATTTTCTTCTTCTGTCGTGCCACTAAAGTCCCATTCGCAAAACTCATAATCATGTTTCGCGCTAAAGAAATTCCATGATATGACACCGGTTGAATCAATAAAATGCTCAACAAAATTATTCGGCTCGGTCAACGCATTGCGATCGAATGTCGGAGGTGGCACATCATTTAAACCTTCAAAACTACGCCCCTGTAATAGTTCAGTGAGGGAACGTTCCAGAGCCACTTCAAAACTTGGGTGCGCACCGAATGAAGCAAAAACGCCACCTGTTTTCGGGTTCATTAAGGTCACACACATAACAGGAAACTTCCCGCCCAAAGACGCATCCTTAACCAAAACGGGGAAGCCTTTATCTTCCAGTTCCTCTATACCGACCAAGATATGAGGGTATTTAGCGAGATTTTCTTTTGGCACATCAGGTAGAACAATCTCTTCCTCAATAATTTGCCGCTTGATTGCCCGTTCAAATATTTCAGAGAGACACTGAACCTTTGCTTCATACAAATTATTGCCCGCACTCATACCATTGCTAACAAATAGGTTTTCAATCAAGTTAGAAGGAAAATAGACCGTTTTTTGATCTGAGTTGCGCGTAAAGGGTAAGGCACAGATTCCACGCTCCACAAGCCCTGAATTTGTATCAATTAAATGGGAAGCCCTTAATTCACCATCTGGGTTATAGAGTTTCAGACATTCTTCATCCATCAGCCCCTCTGGCAGAGCATCATCTGGGCCTGCCTTAAACCATTTCTCATTGGGGTAATGTACAAACTTACTGTTTGCGATTTCTTCACCAAAATAATAATCATTATAGAAGAAATTACAGCACATCCGTTCAATATATTCACCCAAGGCCGAACAAAGTGCACTTTCCTTCGTCGCCCCTTTCCCGTTGGTAAAACACATAGGGGATGCAGCTTCGCGGATATGAAGCGACCAAACGTTAGGCACAATATTACGCCAAGACGAGACTTCAATTTTAATGCCAATATCGGATAGGATCGACGTCATATTAGCAATTGTTCGTTCCAATGGAAGATCTTTGCCCACAATCATCGTATTGCCATCGCCCTCATACGCTTGCAACAACGACGCATCATCTAAATTTTCCACGGGGTCAATTTTAAATTCAGGAGTTTCCTGGATGACTTTTTTCACAGTGCAACGATCAGCCGACCTTATAATACCTTCCCGATCACGTTCTGAAATACCGGACGGCAATTCGATTTGAATTTGAAAAGTTTGTTTATATCTGTTTTCCGGATCAATAATATTATTTTGCGAAACCCGAATATCATCAGTTGGGATATCACGTGACACACAATATAGTTTTACAAAATATGCGGCGCAAAGGGCGGAAGAGGCTAAAAAATAATCAAAAGGACTAGGCGCGGTCCCATCGCCCTTATACCGAATAGGCTGATCGGTCGTTATGGTAAAATCATCAAACTTAGCCTCAAGCCGTAGGTTGTCCAAAAAATTTACAGTGATTTCCATTTGACTATATCTTTCCTGAAAACGTGCCAACGAAGAATCGGCTAAACGTAAATACAAATATTAAGCTGGTTTTGTACAAGAAAAACCCACTCAGTACGAGCAACTTCTCCCGACTTCTCAGCTTCCATTTTGCTTCCATCCAACAAAAAACGCCTTAGCAGTTTCCTACTAAGGCGTTGATTTTAATGGTTGCGGGGGTAGGATTTGAACCTACGACCTTCAGGTTATGAGCCTGACGAGC
>OJFV01000068.1_pt1 | contig 71376 bp, 62 predicted proteins | sample 1594391 | NCBI WGS metagenome assembly OJFV01 (sample SAMN05416856, study PRJEB24817) | seawater metagenome | isolation source: Sea water | place: Canada:Atlantic | collected 2013-11 | reverse complement strand
ATGAAGCGGCTGTAGCTCAGCTGGTAGAGCATCACGTTGCCAACGTGAATGTCACGAGTTCGAGTCTCGTTAGCCGCTCCAATTTATCTTAAGTTCTTAAAATCTAACTTTATATATTTTTAATATAATTCTTTAATTAAGCTCGATTAAGATGATTTTACTTTCTAAGTTCTTATATAAATTAAAGTCTTAAACTTTTTGTTTTAAATATTGTTAATTTCGGCTCTAATCATCCCATAGAGCTTAGCTTTGTCGTATGAGTATTACCTGTCTATAGTTTTTTGCTCGTCTCCTAACTTCGCAAACCTATCGCTAATAGTTTGATTTAAAAAACATTAAATTAACTAGTTTCTTGATAGTTCATTGATAAGAGCTATGCTTAAAAATAATTATTGAGCTAGTGTGCTAATTTCAAGTTGAAGCCCTGCATTAGGTTTATTCTTTGACATAAAGAAAACAATTAACAGGCGCTAGAATCAATATTATCGTGCTCTTAACTCTAAATTTGAAAAATTAATAATAATATTAAATATGGATTGTTAAATATGGGTCTATTTAAAAAAACATTTTTCATTGTTTTTTACATTATTTTTTTCATTTTGATGACGACATTCGATTGTAATTCCACAGAAGTCATTAACACTCCAGATTTAAATGATATTGAATATCCAGATGATGAAGCGCCGACAATCGCAGAAATTTACTTGGGAAAATTATTATATTTTGATAAAAGGTTATCTGGAAATGGCAAAACGTCATGTGCTACGTGTCATAACCCTGATCATGGTTTCGGTGATGGACTAAAAGCCAGTTTAGGCAGTAAAGGTAATCCATTAAACCGACATACACCTCACTTATATAACTTAGCTTGGTCAAGTATATTGTTCTGGGATGGACGAGCTAGTTCATTAGAACAACAAGTTTTAATGCCCATTTCAAACCCTGATGAAATGAATTTATCAGAAGAAAAAATGCTGAATCTAGTGTCGGTAACTCCTCTTTATAAAGAAAAATTTGAACAGGTTTATAGTGTCAAAACTATTGATGCGACACTAATCAGTAAAGCTCTTGCGGCATTTGTACGTAGTATTATTTCTAAAAACTCTCCTTTTGATAGGTATCTAGCAGGTGATGTATATGCACTAAGCCCAGAGGCAATAAATGGTATTAAGCTTTTTGAAGGTAAAGCAAAATGTGCTGAATGCCATGACGGCCCGAACCTTACCGATGATAGTTTTCATAGCTTGGGTATAGCAGTTAAAGATAAAGGGCGAGGAATTATAATCAAAGAATCGGCCATGAGTTATCGATTTAAAACGCCAGGGTTAAGAAATGTTTCGTTGACTGGGCCGTACATGCACGACGGTTCACTGCCAGACTTGGAAGCTGTTATTCAGTTCTACAATGATGGTGGCGGCATTGGACCAAATAAAGATTCGTTAATAAAGCCACTTAATTTAGAAGAATTTGAGGTAAGAGATTTAATTGCATTTTTATCAGCTTTGACAGATCCGGTAATTATCGAACGTCCTCAGCTGTTAGAGTTATATCAATCGAAGTCAAAAGGTAAGAAAAAGGAAAGTCTTTATGCAACTGAGATTAGTCAACGTGTTCCGTAACTTTGTTATTGTCGTAGCTATTTTTTCAAGTAGTTATGCGATTGCTGATAGCATTAAAGGCACGATAACTTTTATTAAAAAGCCCCCTATGGTTGGTATTGCTTATGTGCCATTTATCAACTCTGCGATGTCAAAAGCTGAAATAGACCAACTAGATAAACGATTTACAGCCAAAATGGCTGTGGTTAAGCCAGGTGATTATGTCACCTTTAAAAATTCAGATAATGTTGAACATAATGTCTTTGCCAATACACCACAGCAATCAGCTAAATTTGATGTTGGATTGATGTCTCCTGGCGCTGAAAAACGAATTAAGGTTGATTGGAATGAAAACAGCATCATTAGGGTTGGTTGTAAAATACATCCTAAAATGCGTACCTATTTGGCTTCAATAGATAGCCCTTATCATAAAATAATTGAATTCAACAAAAGCATTAAAAAATACACTTTTACCATCAACAATATTCCCGAAGATGCAAAGCACTTTATTTTCAATATCCCCAAATATGACGCTGTAACGATAGATTTAACTACTGGAACATTTTGGACGGTAGATGTTTCAAAAAAAGGCAAAGTACGTGGGCAAATTACGATAAATAAAAGTAGATAATATATGAAACCAATTAAAGCGGTATTTTTAGCGCTAGGAATGTATACAGCTTTTCCTTTGTTGTCAGTCCACGGGCAAGCAGATGACAGTATGAATACAGCTTACCAAAGCCATATTTTTGATTTTATTCAACAACATATTCCAGAGTCAATCAACTATCAAGCAAAGTGGCAGCGCATGACCGGCTTTGAACATTCAGGCTTACACTGGGAGCAATTTGTCGTGGTATACACCAACAAAGGAGATCTTATATATAAGCATAATTTCTTGCAATATAGCGCCTGGTTTGATGATCCTGAGGATGAAGATAATGAACCTGCTTACAAAGCTTACTCAACTGGAACGGTGTTTATTAAAGAAAACTATGGCATGAACAATGGCAAACCTGGCCATGCTGAATCAATAACGGTGATGATAAAACGAAAGCCAGGTTTTAACCCTAACGGCGGTGATTGGGAATATATGCAATTTGACAAAAAGGGTAAAAAAATAATTAAAGGAAAAAGTAATAACAAGTTAGTTAAGAGTGCTTGCGCAAGTTGCCATGAAAATGTAGCAGAGCGAGATTATATTTTTTCAAGTATTTATAGTGGTGCAAGTCAATAAAACATGTCAATTATTAAAAAATTCGATGTAAGACAAAAAGCAATTGCAGCTACCATAACGTTGATATTGGTATTGTTGGCTATCACATTGATTTCTTTAGCGAGTTTTTCTACCACACAAGAGAAGCTAGAAAAGGTAACTTCACAGTACCAACCCAAAATGTTAAGTGCCATGCAGCTTACATCACATTTTTATCATAGTTTAAGTGTGCTTGGTAATTATTTAATTGAAAAAGATGAATACAACATGAGTATTTATCGACAAAAGGTAAATGATATAAATGAAACATTGGGCAAACTCGTTGATTTAACTAGCCTTAGCCCTGAGCTTGATGATTCCGAACAACTAAACCGAATAAAAGACTTAGTTAACCAAATTATTAAGCACAATATCTCAATGCTTGAACTAGCTCAAAATAGTAACAAAAACATGCCAGCTATCGGCATAGCGTCTACTCAGTTAGAGCCACTGGCTTTAAATATGAATCACATCGTTAATGATTTATTGATGACAACAGAAGATAATGACCAATTGCAAGTTACCCCGTTAATTCAAGACCTAAGGTTTAACTGGACTATGTTAGTTAGTGAAGTTAGGCACTATTTAGCGTTTCGTGAAAGCGATGTTATTGATGAAATAAAGTTATTTACTATAGGTGTAAATCAATCGTTTGACGCAATTAGTCAACTACAAGATGATATTGATTCAGACCAAGAAGATTTATTAAATGAATTCGAAAGTCACATGCAGTCTTATCAACGCTATTTAGACCAAGCTATTAGCATACATGCTGGAAATAATTGGCGTGCTGATCGCCAACTTATGCGAAAAAGCATTACACCTGTCTTACGTATGTTGACACAAGAGCTGGAAACTTTAGTTGCTAAACAGCAAGGGCGAATTCAAGAAAGTAATGTTGAGTTGTCGGAGCAAATAAGCAGCGCTGAACAAACTATACGTATATCGATTCAAATTGCGCTAGCTATTGCGTTACTGGTTATCTTTTTATCTTTTCGTAATAAACGTCTAGCAAGCGATATTATTGCACATAAAGAAAATGAACGAAGGTTACGTTACAAGGCACACCATGATTCTTTAACCAAGCTAGCCAATCGGGCGTGTTTTGATGACAAACTGTTTGATTTGTTTTTGCTGCAAGAGGCAACGATAAACTACGAAAAAGAAAATGGTAAAAAGTCTTCTGGTGAATTTTTCGGGTTACTTTATATTGATTTAGACGAATTTAAAGCTGTTAACGATAACGTAGGGCATGATGCCGGTGATTTTATTTTAATTGAAGCAGCAAAGCGCATGCAAAATAGTGTTCGCAATATTGATTTAGTCTGTCGTATAGGTGGAGATGAGTTTGCGGTGTTAGTCTATGATGTTATGCAGGTTTCCACGATAGAAAAAATAGCAGAGAATATTTGTCAAAACATTAGTGCTCATTACAACTTCAAAGGTAAGAAACTAAAGATCAGTGCCAGTATCGGTATTTCCTATTCATGCCATCCAAAACTGTTGTCTAAAGATAAAATTGTAGACAGAGTGGAAGGGATTATTAAACAGGCAGACAAAGGAATGTATCGAGCTAAGAAAAATGGTAAAAATCAATTCTATCGTTCTGAGTAATTTACTCTAAATTACTCTCAATAAACTCTTAAAAGTTGGCAAAGTTTTTCATTTAATTAACATAGTTCAACTCGATAAGTTACCAATGTTATTAATGTGAACACTTAGTCAGTAATTTTTATACCTACTCATTGGAAAGACACAGAATATAAAGCCTTGGCTGCATTAGTCATAATTTTACGAGGCGATTAGATATCGGTCAATATTGCTTTATTATTAGTGAATTTTAAGCCGCTAAAGCCTGCATAGAAGGCTTATATTTGTTAAGATAGCAGACATAATAATGTGTCCTTTCTCAATTACATATTATTACGAGGTAAATGAGCCTTATCACGTACTATTAATAAATCATTTCAATTATTCATATTTCCAATTTTCCGAGAACCAAGCATGAAATTACAAAAATCAATTCTTGCAACCGCTATTACGTTTGCAACTCTTAATGCGCACTCTGCATCTTTTCAATTAAATGAAACCAGCGCTTCAGGCCTAGGACGTGCTTTTGCCGGTGATGCCGTCATTGCTGACGATGCTGCTGTTTTAGCACGTAATCCGGCAGCGATGGCTTTATTTGATAAAGCATCATTTTCTTTAGCTGCAACATATGTTGATCCGGGTGTTGACGTAAAAGGTGTTGATGCACCTGATATGCTTGGTGCCAATTTTGATGTGAGCCAACTTGATCAAGATGGTGTTGTTCCTTCAGCAATTATTCCAGCGATGTATTTTATTAACCCGGTTAATGACAAATTTGCGTACGGTGTTGGCATTAACTCAAATTTTGGTCTTAAAAGTGAATACAGTAACGATTACGCTGCTGGCTCTATCGGCGGCAAAACCGATTTAAAAACCATTAATGCAAATATTAGTGGCTCATATCGAGTTAATGAACAATTGAGCTTAGGTTTAGGACTTAATGTTGTTTATGGTGAGGCTGAGCTTGTTAGGCATGCGGGCAGTGTTTTAGAAAATGGTGTTACTATTCCAGGTGTTGGGCTCGTTGTTCCACCTGTTGCGGCAAGCACTGAAATTATAAAGATGGAAGGCGATGACTTTGGCTATGGCTGGAATGTTGGCGCAGTATATGAAATTAATGAAAATCATCGATTTGCACTAACGTACCGCAGTAAAGTTGAGCTTGCTTTTGAAGGTGATTTTACTGGCCTAGGTACACCAACAGAAGCGGGCAAGCTAGCGATTGATATGCCAGCCGTAACAGAATTTTCTGGCTTCCATCAGTTTACAACGCAATGGGCAGCTCATTACAGCGTAATGTACACACAGTGGTCTAGCTTTGAAAAATTAGAAGCCTATACTGGAGATGAGCTTGCTTTTGAAAAGCAAGAAAATTTTGAAGATACCTATCGCTTTGCTTTAGGTGCAACTTACAGTGTAAATACAGCGCTAACGCTTAGAACTGGTGTTGCTTTCGACCAATCTGCGTCGGTCGAGGATTACCGTTCAATTTCAATCCCCGATAGTGATAGATTATGGTATAGCGCGGGTGCAACATATAAGTTAGCTGAAAACGAAAGCATTGATTTTGGTATTTCTTATATTAACGGCGATAGTGTTGTCGTTACCGAGGAAGACGCATTGTTAGGACAATTACCTGACTCGTTAACGCCGTTAGTTGGTAATAAAGATTGGAGCTTTACATCGGAAGGCAATGCTTTACTTCTAGCTGTACAGTACAATAAAAGCTTTTAGATCATATTCTAACGCTTCATAAAACATGTTAGTTGAAAGTCTAACCTGGGGTTATGTATATGAAAAAGCCAACCACTAATGTGGTTGGCTTTTTTATCAGCAGATCTTCACTTTATTTCTATCTTAATACAGTCATATCACCATGTTGCGAGTAATGACTTTGCCTGTTCTTTATCACTAAACATTTGATCGCTGTCAACGGCTTCAATAAGAAAGTTTTTAGCTTCTGCAGTTCGACCTAATTTATCTAATGTCACCGCTAAGTGATATTTTATTGCCGCATTATCATAATCTTTAGTCAATGCATGCCTAAATAGTGGAAGTGCTTTCTCATGATTACCTAAACGACTTTCTATCCATGCATAGGTATCAATGATGGCGACATTATCTTTTAAATAAGAATAAGCTTGTAAGGCATGTTCACGCGCTTTTTCTGTTTCATTCAGTGCATAATAAACATTGGCTATATTATTCAGTAAAATAGGTAGTTGGCCACGATTATTTAGTAACTGCTCATACTTTTCAGCAGCTTGTAGTAGATCTCCTGAATTTTTGTAGCTATCAGCTAGTGATATTTCAATTGCTAAATCATTTGGGTGTCTTTCAAGCCATGAATTTAAGTACGGAATTACTTTTTCTAATTGTTGAGCTTTTTTGAAACTACGATAAAGGCCTAATATTGCTTGTTTTTGATCAGAGACTTTAAGCGCAGCAAAGTAATGTAGCTTAGCCTTATTTATGTTATCAAGTGCATAATATAAATCACCTAGCAACACGTGTTCTAAACTCTTACTTGCAGTTAACCTAGCAATGTTTTCAATTAAAGTTAGCGCTAAAGGTTCATTTTTATTCGCTATAACTAAATTCACTAATCCAATGTGAGCGGACACCGAATTTTGATTTGCTACTATCGCTTTTTTATAGGACTGTATTGCACCGCTATCGTCCCCTGAAACTATTTGTGCCTTTGCAAGTACGTTATACGCCATTAATTTGTTAGGTGATTTCTTAACAAAGTCTCGCAATGCTAATATGGCTTGTTCGTGCTTGTTTTGGCGCTGGTATAATGTCGCAATTAATTTAAGAGCATCTATTGAACCACTATTCTGACCTATATAAAAATCAACTAACTCAATAGCTTTATCTAATTGGTCATTAAGTGTTAATGTTTTGGCGTACTTAGCAAGTATAAAATAATCATTCGGTACTTGTGCATTTGCCTTTTCTATCCACACTAGTGCTTCAGAATTTTTATTCTCAATCAATAAAGAATCAGAAATTTCCGCCATTATTAAGGCATTTTTAGGGAAAGCTTTGAGTTGTTCATTAAGGAAGGTTCTTGCTTGTGTATTCTTATTTTCTAGAATATCCATTCTTGCTAAATGTACTACAGCTAAAACATTTGATGCATCCAGTAACAAGGATTTTTGAAATGCTTCTCTTGCTGCAGGAAAATTTTTATTCCAACCATGTAGTGAGCCTAACCTTTGCTGAAAATAGCTCTCTTCTGGAAATTGTATCGTCAACTCAGTTGCTACAGATATGGCTTTATCAAATGATTGGTTTTTTTCATATGAATCAATTAGTAGTAACTTTATTTGAACGTTACCTACTTCATTGTTTTTAATGCTAAGTAAAGCATCAATTGCAGATTTATACTCTCCAGATTGCATTTTACTACGAGCTAAGTTACTGATGCCTACTTCTGAGTTTGGGTACATTTTTAACACTTGTTTAAAATAAACCTCGGCTCGGTTTGCATCTTTTAATTGCAAATAGGTCATACCTAGCATAGTTAAAATATTTGGATTATTAGGGTGTGCTAAGTTTGCCTTTTTTAAAAGATTCTTAGCGGTTGTTGTATCGCCTTGTTGCAAATTAATTTTTGCTACCATAACGACAGAATCTAGGTGGAATTCAACATAAGTCAGGTACTTCTCCAAATACCTTATAGCATCATCAAAATTACCGAATTGAAAATTAGTTAAGCCGGCTAAGTAGTAATAGTCAGGGGTGTTTTTCATTATCTCATCAGGAACTGCCGCTAATGTTGCAATAACTTCGGTCAATTTACTTTGGCCTGACTTTTCTGATGAGCTCTCTGAACTTGCGTTGATAAGGGCTTTTAAATAACCTGCTCTTGGTTCATTTGGTATCTCATTAAGAATGAAATCAACATGCGGCTCAGCAACTGCGTACTCTTGCATGCCTATATGTAGCATGGCTTTAGTTAGTCGAGCGGCCATATGTGATTCATTTATTGTTAACGCTTTATTAATAGCGTCTAATGCCAATTCTTTTTCACCAAGTTGAGACAGAATGTTAGCCTTAAAAATCCAACCATTGATGAAAGGTTTTGTGCTAGCCAAAGACTTTTCTACATATTGTAAGGCGATTAAGGGCTTTAATGATATCAAAGCAATTTGAGCACGGCCAATAAGTGCTAGTTGGCTTTTAGGCGATAAAACTAATGCTTCAGTAAAAGTACTGTCAGCGGACCGGTAAAGTTTTTGTCCTATTTGTGCTTGCCCTCTATAAATCAGCAACTCACTTTCAATTTTTTTTCCTCTACTTCCTGCTTCTGTTACGCGCATTACTTCATCGTATTTGTGCTGTAATATGTATGCATGAGCGTAAAGTGTAACTAAACGGTTTTTATCCGCATCATAGGCTCTTGCTTTATTTAATTCTATCTCTGCTAATGCTCCATCACCGAGTGCTAAAAGGGCTTGCGCTAACAATATACGTGAAGGAAGGTGGTCTGCTTGCTGTTTTAAAGAGTTTTTAAGGTGAATGATGGAAGTATCTATTTCTTGACTTTGAAAGGCAATTAAAGCGTTTTCATATAATGTGTTAGCGCCGTCTTCAGCATAGCTAGTACATGCTAATGCCCCTAAAAGTGTGAAAATAAAAACAGGTTTCTTGAGAACAGTTATACAGCTATCTAGACTCATTGTATTTAGATGCATTGATTTGATCATAAATTTTTCCATTTGTAATAATAGGATATACATTACAGGAGTAGGTTGGCGGTTTTATAATTATGTTAATAATTTTTAGTTGCCTAAGCTAGCTAAATTGATGTTATTATTTATATATCTAAAATAATAATGTATTTGTATTGCATTCCACCGTTAATATAACTATTTATTATATATTGAGTACATTAGTTAGGTAGCATATATTTTGTTGTCAGGTAATTTTACAACTTATGTTTGTTTTATGTTTTAGAAATGAAAAACCATCTTACAGTGTTGTTAATTAAGAGTTATTTTATTTTGGCTTGATAATTGCTTTTTACCTATTAGATTTAGGCCTAAAACAATATAAATCACGAACTTAGTTAAACGATAGTGAATTTAGAAGTTGTAAGTACGTTAACTGGAATATTTATTATGATGTCGATAATTACAAAAAGTTTGAAAACAATAGCATTTGGTGCGTTCTTAGCAACTAGTAGTGCATATGCCACGGATATCTCTATGGACGGAACAAGTGTTTCTGTTGATGATAGAGCAGATGCTGGTCAAGGCGGTTCTATATATGACATTAACCAGATGGATGTTTCTTGGGCATCTGACAATACTATTACTGTTGATATATTTACTAATTTTGCGAATACAAATTCTCAAGGTAACACTTCTAATAACAAATACCGCAATGGTAGTAACAGAAAGAAAATTGTTTATGGAGACCTTTTAATCGGTGCAAATAATAACGGAAGTTTCGATTTTAACTACGCTTTTTCATTAGGTGACTTATTCGGCGGTTGGAACACACGTTTTAGTAAATACAATCGCTACAACCAAACTAATGGCGGACTTTATGAAGTTAATGGCACTAAAACTGCTGGTCAATATCATGGATACTCAAGCGATAAAGGTTCAGTATTTGGTAATACAACAGGAAGTGAACTAAACGCAGGTACTTCATCTTGGAGTGCTGGAAACGGCAAAGTAAGCTTTAGCTTTAACGTAAGTGGCTTAGATGCATTTAAAAATGCTACCTCTTTGTCATTAAGTTGGGCAATGTCTTGTTATAACGATGCTGTTCATGACACATTTGCTGTAAATCGTGGTAATAAACCAGCGATAGTACCAGAGCCTTCAACAATGATTTTAATGTTACTTGCTTTGGTTGGTATTACTTATCGCCAACGTAGTAAGCGAAACTCATTCTCAGCATAGTATTTTATATATTTATTATGTAGATGATTAAAAGCGATAGTCTAAAAGCCAAATGTAATTACATTTGGCTTTTTTGCGTATAAAGGTTATTAAATAGTAAAGTTAATTTTTAGTTAGTAGCTCTTCGTAATAAAGGATTAGTAGAAAGCGTTTTACTATAAATTATAGTAAAAAGTTTAATGAATATGTAATTGTCTTATAAATTGTTATTAGCTTGCAGTTAATAACAGCAGCATTATAAATTAAGCTGATGTTATACTATTGACAATAAAACGATAATTTAATAACAAAATTTTTACACTTGGAGGTTCATATGGCGCAGCAGGGTTCTGGTGGCAATGTTTTAGCGGCTCTTTGTAGTATTTTCATTCCTGGCTTGGGGCAACTAGTGCAAGGCCGCATTATGCCAGCCATTTTGTTTTTTCTTTCTTGGACCATTGCAGGTGCATTAATGTGGATAGGTATTGGGTGGATATTATTACCTATTGTTTACATTTGGTGCATTATTGATGCAGCACGCTATACCAGTGGAGGCAGTTCATGATTAGTGTTACTCGCGTTAACTATATGAAAAAATATATGCTGATAGCATTTACCGCTATTGCAGTGATGGGCTGTCAGTCTGCCTATTATTCAGCAATGGAAAAGGTTGGCGTTCACAAACGCGACATCATGCTAGATCGTGTTGAAAATGCCCAAACAGCGCAAGAAGATGCGCAGCAACAGTTCAAATCGGCACTTGATCAACTTTCGCAATTAATAAATTATGATGGTGGCGATTTAGCTGCGCAATATGAACTCGTCAATGACCAATACGAAGCTAGCAAATCATCAGCAGAAGAAGTTGAATCGCGTATTGTTGCAATTGAAAATGTTGCTGATGCATTGTTTGATGAATGGAATGATGAAATTCAGCAATATTCAAGTGCAAGTTTGAAGCAGCAAAGCCAACAAAAAATGAAAAAAACTCAACGTAACTATCAAAGTTTGATTAAATCAATGTATCGAGCAAAAGATAGAATGGCGCCAGTTTTAGCTGCACTTAAAGACAACAGTTTGTATTTGAAACATAACTTAAATGCTCAAGCTATTGGTGCTTTGCAAGGTGAATATAAAACCATTAAACGTGATGTTGAGTCATTAGTTGCTGAAATGAGCAAAGCGATTGAACAATCACAACAGTTTATCGATTTATTACAACCAGAATAAACTCTATTAATAACTTTTGGACCAGAGTAAGTATTACTATGGTCCATTTTTTTACTCTTTATTTTGTTAAGCTTCTATTGAAATATCAAATAATCTCACAGAATAATTTAATCGCAGTAAAGTATAGGAATATACGATGAGACGCCATCTCAAAAATTTAATAAAAATTATCGCCATCACAGTTTTCGTTCTTTATTGTTTGATCTGGTTACTTTCACCAGTAATCGCTAATTATGTGATTAATAACCATGGCTTACCTAAAGGATACTCTATTGTATCGAGCTCTAGTATTCGTTATAACCCATTTATGGCTCGCCTTAGTATTAGTGACTTAGAGCTTCAACTTAAAGAAAAGGACACGGTATTAAAATTAGAAAACCTTAACGCAGAGATACATTTATATCAGCTGCTCTTCGATACCATTTATATTGCTGAGTTTGAAGTTGATGGTGTTTATATTCCCGTTGTTGCTAAGAATACCTCTCTAACTGTTGCTGGTTTCGAATTAATGAATGGTGAAGCTGAAAGCGATTCGGAACAAGTAGTAGAAAATGAAAACTCAGAATCTCCCTACAAGCTTGTTATTCCTAACTTTGGCTTAAACAACGCGATTGTTGAATTAGAACATTTAGATAAAAACCATCATATTCAATTAAACTCCTTGTCGATTGAAGACATATTGCTATCCCAGAAAGAACAAGATTTACAGTTGTTGTTAATGAGTAAAATTAATGACGCACCTATACGTTTAGAGGTAAATGCTAAGTTAATAGAGCAACAAGGTTTGGTTGACGTTGCTTTGAATGTAGATGAGTTCTCATTAAAGCATGTTCAAGGCTTTATGCCTGAAACATTAAAAGCGTTGAATGGCGAACTGAGTTACTCTAATAAATTAAGTGTTAAATTATCATCAGACAGCACAATGATAAATGTAGATAGTTTTTTACTTTCCATTAATAATTTTCACGTTGAACAAGGTAATTTCTCTGTTGATATTGCTAGTCAACAAGTACAAAGTGATGATTTATTAGTGACCTTGGTAGCTGAAACGCCTGCTAACATTGCAGCTAGCATAGTTAGCAAAACTAATGGGATTTTAGTAAAAACAATTGCTGGTAATGAACAATTAGTCAAAATTGAAGATATTGCCGTTGAAGGTGTTTCGTTAACCGTTGCTGAAAATATTCCGAATGTAGCAATTAATACCCTGAATGTGAGTGACGGCGTGTTTTCTCAACATTCTATGAATGATTTACCCGCATTAGCATCATTTAAACAGCTTGCTATTAATGATATCGGCTACAAGCCCGATAGCGTTTCAATTCAAGATATTACGCTTTCTGGTTTAGTCAGTAATTTATTACTAGATGAGAATAAAAAGTTAGCAACACTCATCTCGTTAAATGAAACTCAAGCATCGACAGCTGATAATCAAACACTAGTTGATGAAAAGGACAGTGAAGAAGAAAGCACCCTTGATAACGCCGAAGTTAAAGAAAGTGACGGGTCTGAATTTGCATTTAGCTTAGGTGAGTTCAAGTTGCTTGATGACGCAGTAATTGATTTTGAAGATAAAAGTGTTAAACCTCACTATCAACGTAACGTTCAAATTAATACTTTATCATTGAAAGATATAAATACTGCCAAGCCAGCGCTTGAAAGCCTGTTTAATTTACAAGGTAAAAGCGATAAATATGCAAACTTTGTTGTTAGCGGCCGCGGACAGCCTTTTGCAGAAAAACAAAGTTTCAATTTGGATGCAGTGATTAAAGAAGTTAGCCTACCTAGCGTTTCTAGTTATATAAAAAATGCCTTGAAGTATGAAATTGAAAGTGGACAGCTGGATGTTAAAATCAAGGCAGGCCTTGATGGTAGTGAAATAAACGGTGATGTAGATTTATTACTTCGAGGAGTCGAGTTTACCGCTGCTGACGATCATGAATCAGGTACAGTAACTGATCAAACGAGTGTACCGTTTAATGTCGCATTGGGTATGCTAAAAGACTCAGATGGCAATGTAGAGCTTTCTGTTCCTTTATCAGGAGATACAAGTTCACCTTCGTTTGGCTTTTCGGGTTTTATAACTTTACTTGTTAAACAAGCAACTATGTCTGCAGCAAAAGAGTACTTGATCACAACCTTTGTACCTTATGCAAGTGTAATGAAAGTAGCGATGGCGGCAGGAGAATATGCGTTAAAGCTACGTATTAATGATTTAAATTATCTGCCCAAGCAAGTTGAATTGAGCGCTGAACAGCTTGAATTTAGTCGTCAAATGTCAGTCATGTTAGAAGACCAGTCAGATATAAATGTTAAGCTATGTGCAATTGCAACGCCTGCTGATATTGCTGTAACCAGTGCTGAAGAAGCGCATCTACCAGACAATGTTGAGCGCCTAAAAGCTATTTCGCAACAACGTGTCGAATTGTTCAAAGATTACATGGTAGAAAAACTAAATGTTACCTCGGCAAAGCTTTTACTTTGTACGCCGCAAATTGATACGTCAAAAGAAGCAAAATCAAGAATAGAGTTTGTTATTTAGTATTAAAAAGTGTCTTTGATTATAAACTTGCTGTATTAAAATTTAACATTATTACAGCAAGTTTTTGTATTAGTTTAAAAAATAAACTGCACTATAGGATAAAGCTCGCTTTTTGTTGGTTTTCCTTTTAAGGTACTCAAAACAGTAACTTATTATTGGTGCCGATTGAATATCAACCTTTCCAGATTATCTAATATCATTCTTTTTGAAATGGTTCGCTTGTTTAATACTAAACGTGGATTACTGGCGTTACTCGCGTTTGCCACTATTTGGTTTATCATTCTTTATTACTTTGTCAGCTCAGCGGCATCTATTGTCACTTCAAACGCCTTTGAAAGTATGGCTCATCAGCTATTTGGTGCGCTTGGCTTATCTGCTTTACTGGATTGGCCCGTATCGGAATATGCCATTTATTGGCTTGTTGCCGTTTACTTTTTCCCCGTTTTTTCGGTTTTAGCCTGCAGCGATCAAATTTGTTCTGATAAACAACGAGGCACTCTAAGGTTTATAACATTACGCTCAACTCGATTAGAATTGATAGCAGGGCGCTATTTGGGGCAATTATTGATCGTGTCGATACTCATAATGTTAACAATTGCAGCTACGGTTATTTTGGCAAGCGTGCGTGATACGGCACTCTTCGGAGAAAGCGTGATCATAGGTGCAAAACTTGCGTTCGAATTATTGATCGTTGTTATGCCATTTATCGCGTTAATGTCGTTATTAAATATCATAGTCAGCTCGGCCAGAATGGCGATAGTAGTGGCGATTTTATTCTTTGGTTTAGGACCATTAATTATTGCTTTTATAAAATACCAACTCGGGCAAGAATTTTACTTAAATTTGATATTTCCTGGTGGCCAAATAAACAGTATTTTGTCTCAAAATGGTTTAGATGGGAGCCACTATATTTTGCCATTAATTCAAACTGTCGTGTTACTTACATGTAGTCACATACTTATGAAGAGGGCTGCGATATGAGTTTAATTATTGAAGTTGAAAATGTAGGTAAGCGCTATGGTGATAAGCAAGCATTAGAAGGTGTTAACTTCTCTTTAAATCAGGGGGCACCGGTTGCACTTGTTGGGCCTAACGGCGCTGGAAAAACAACATTATTTAGTTTGCTATGTGGTTATATTCAACCAACGTCTGGCAGTATTAAAATATTGGGTCACAAGCCGGCCAGTTCTGCTTTGTTTGGGCGATTGGCTGCTTTGCCTCAAGATGCCCAATTAGATCCTCGTTTTTCAATTGCTAGCCAGCTAACTTTTTATGCACGCTTGCAAGGTATGAGTAAAAAATTAGCTTTAAAGGATACTCAGCGAGTAATTGCGATGGTGGGGCTGCAAGATGCTTCTAATAGTCGACCGAGTGAGCTTTCTCATGGCATGCGTAAACGTGCAACAATTGCACAAGCACTATTGGGGGCGCCTGAAATAGTTATGTTGGATGAGGCTACTGCGGGACTAGATCCAATAAATGCTAAAGAAATTAGAGCCATTGTTGCTGAGCATGCTAACGATGTTAATTTTATTCTTAGTTCGCATGATTTAAGTGAATTAGAGCGTTTATGTGATCAGGTACTTTACTTAGAATCAGGTCAATTAAAGCAACATACTGATTTAAATTCAAAAGAAAGTGAAAGGTTCATTACCTTAAGAATGAAGCAAGAATATCCAGAAATCTTACCTTCATTGATGGCTATGCAAGGCGTAACTCATGTCACAGTCACACAAGATAGGGAGTATTTGTTATCAATAGCCATTACACAAAATACTGTCGCTATTGAACTAGAATTACTGACTATGCTGCATAAGAACAATTGGTCTTACGCACAATTGATAAACGGGAAAACATTAGAAAATCAATTGTTTTAATTAGGCTATTTTTCAGCAGGAATAAATTCACCATCTAGGCTTGCGGGTATTTGACCATTGGTTAAATTGTTCAACCAATTAAGATAATCAAGATGAGACATAGGCTTAGCGTAATAATAACCTTGGCCTATATCGCAACCAAACTGTCTTAATGTCGCTTCATCTAATGCACTATTAATACCCTCTGCGACTACTTCTAAATTTAACCCCTTCGCCATTTTTACAGTGGTTTCAGCAATAACCTTACGCTTCGGATCACTGCAAACATTCTCAACAAACTCTCTATCAATTTTTAATTCCTGAAAAGGTAAGTGACTAATTTGAGACATAGACGAATAACCCGTGCCAAAGTCGTCGATACTTATCGTGATGCCTAATTCAATTAAACTCTCTATTGTTTTAACCGCAACGCTATCCTCTGAGAAGGATAGTGACTCAGTCAATTCAAAAATAATTTTTTCAGCTTTTATATCAACATTAGCAATTATTTCAGCGACATCCTTTATAAAATTTGATTGAACGAGATCTTTACCACTGATATTTATCGACACCATATGGTTAAGGTTTGTTTGCTCAGACAGTATTACCTGTTGGTGTAACGCGGTTTCAATAATCCAAAGTGTTAATGTCGGCATTAAACCGAAATCTTCTGCGATAGGAATAAATACTTCTGGTGAAACACACCCTAAAACGGGGTGATTCCAACGTACTAAACATTCACTACTACACACTTTACCCGTTTTTAAATCAATTTGCGGTTGATGAAATAACTCAAACCTTTGGTGCAGAATAGCGTCTTGAAGATCAATGGCTAATTGCATTGACGACGGGGCATGTTGATTGTCTTGTGCTGAAAAATATCCCCACATATTCTGCTTTAATTCGGCATTATTAGCAGCCTGAGAGGCATTTTCAATTAAAGTATCGCCTGAGTTTCCGTGTTCAGCGTAATTAGCTAAGCCAACATAGGCGGATAGAGGTAGCTTAAGGTCTTTTAGGTAAAAAACATTACTGGCAGCGTTTTGTATTGAGTGCACAATAAGCTCAATATCTTGTTGATTTTTATTGTTATTGATAACCATCGCCAAGCAATCATTTTCTAAAAAACATAACTTTTCTTTGTGATCAGTGATGGTAAGTATTGCATCATTGAACCTGAATAAAGATGTCAATTTTCGATTTAAGCCTTGAAAAAATTTGATGCGGGTTTGTTCATCAATATATAAATCGATACGTTTAAATTGTTCAGGTTTTATCACCACAACTGTTAGGTTATTTATTCCATTCGCTATTGATTGTGAAATACAATGATCTAAATTTGTTTTTCTTGGTAGGTGATTGCTTTGGTGGTAAGCAATCATATTCAGTTTTTCTTTTTCATTACGACGAATGCGTTCTGCAAGTGCAAATGCCATAAAAGTGACTTCAATCATAATCGCGAATAAAAAAGCATTTCGAGTTAAGAAACTATATTCAAGTTTATTCAGTAAAACCATCGGCTGTATTGCCGCGCCAGTTAGCAAGGGAAGCCAGGATAAAAAGTAGAAACGCGCCCAAGAAAAGTCTCTTTTAATGCGAGTAATAATTAGATAAAGCGCAACAATATAGAATATGGGTTGTAGTGCGAAGAAAAGTTCAGCCTGTGCAATATTATCTAAGGAAATTGAGTAAAATGCTGCAAATGTGATAAATATAGTAAGTATTATGGTGTATTTAAATGCCCAATGCTTTAGCCGTTCGTATCTTAAAAAATATAAGGTAAATAGCAGTAGCGAGATAATAAGCAAAAAATGAAAGAAAATTGAGTACTGATTTAATTGTTGCATTATTTTATTAGAAAATAAAAAGTAACCATACCCAGTTAAAGAAGAAAGCACGACAAATGCTGATAACAAATAGCTGATATATATTAAATATACTTTATCTTTGGCAGCAAAAAACAGTACCAAGTTGTATATTGCCATTATCAACAATATACCAATAAAGGCACCATAGACTATTTGCGAAAGCATTAAACGCTGTTCGAAATCTATAGGTTTAAACATGAGTAATGGAATGTTTGGTGGGCCTGAGCTTTTTACATGAATTAAAAACTCGCTATGACCAAATGAATTTAATGTTAGTGCGGTGTAGGGATAAACTTGTTGGGATGTATTTTCTATTTGAGCAAGCTTAGAAAATATTTTTTTAGCAGGCCCCAATGCATCTAGATGATAGACGTCAAATGTTTGCAACATACTGTGCTCAGCCAGCAGAATTATTTGTTCTTGGGAGGCGTTTTTCAAAAAACTCGCTGTATTTGAGTTACTGAGTAAATTAGAAGAACTAAGCTTTCCATGTACCGGATAATGTAAAGACAACTTAATCCAATAGCTTTGATCTGCCAATGCATATGGAATTTTATTTAATTCACTGCCAGTAAATTTAGCCTCTTGTAATACATCATCGACTTGAGTGCCGACATTTTTATCTATGAAATAGCTGCTCTCAAAGCTAAAAGAGCTATTTGCTTCGGTAATACTCTTCTTATCGATATTGTTTGTCATACTTGCAAAGCAAGCAATGACTGCAAGTAAAGTAATAGAAATGAGCGCTGTGAATAGCCACTTACTGGCATTGTAAAATTGCAAAAAAAGATACTCGCTTAAGCTATTGATTATAAGATGTTAATTCCATACATATAATGTAGCATAAGTTATTAATAGTTGAGACATTTTGGCTAGTTTATTGAAAACTAAAGGGCTGTGCAATAAATACTGCCTCTAAGAAGCGCTCTTCAGCATCATATGTTTTCATCATATCTTGTGTCATAGCAAAGGTTGATACTAAGCAGGTAATATAAGTGACAATGGACTAGCACTGTTGATTGTGTAGCTAAACTGACTTTGGAATAACGCTATAAATTACGTTGAAATTTTTGTATTTGACGCCGCCATGATCATTTTATTTCTCAACCACTTATTTGCAGGCTCTTTGTCAACATTAACATGCCAGTACAAATGAACATCAATTCCAGGCAAGTCAACAGGCATTGGATAAGTGGTAATATCGAGCATTTCACTATACATTTTTGCTGCTGTCTTTGGCAAAGTAAGCAGCATGTCGTTACTAATTATCACTCGACAAGCTGATATTGCATGCTGACAGCGTAATGATATTTTGCGATGTAAGCCAATGCGAGATAATTCAAAATCTTCCAAACCAGGGCCTGTTGATCTAGATGACACCAATACATGCTCTAAGCTAAGGTAAGTCTCTAAATCGAGTTTGCCTTTAATCGCTGGGTGGTTCTTGCGCGCGACAACAACCAATTGGTCTAGCTCTAGTTGTGTGTGCAAAATATTATTGCTGACGGGGATCAGCGCATCAATAGCTAAGTCTATATCGCCGCTGGCTAATTTGTTTTCTAGCTCACTTCGCCTCACTCGTCTATTACTTCGCAAGTTTATTGCTGGAGATTCTACCGACAAGCTTTCTTGCAGTATGGGTAAATAATAGGGCTCTAATGAACCGTGCAGTGAAAGTGAAAAGTTCTTTCGAGAGGTTAATGGCTCAAATTGCCGTGACTGTACTAAACAAACTTGTAATTGATGTAGCGCTTCTCGTACATCGTCAATAACATTTTTTGCAACCGGGGTCGGCCTCATTTCATTACCTTGGCGAATAAACAAAGCATCATCAAAATAAGTACGCAATTTTCCTAAAGAGTGACTGACTGCTGGTTGCGATAAATTCAGTACCGATGCGGCTTTGGTAATATTACCCTCACAATATATTGCATCGAACACAACGAACAAATTCAAATCAATTTTCATACTTACTCCATTACGTTCTTTTTATCACAAGGTCTGAAGTTAAACATCAGAGCAATCAACACATACCTCAACACATACCTTAATAAGTACTATTTAAAATACAAATAGTAGGGTATTAGAACTATTCATTTGTTTAATTTAGATGCTAGGCTTAGCATAGTCAAGTACATTCGAACTACCGTACTTGCTATATAAAAGTGGTAGTTATTTAAAACAGAGCTAAGGAGGCAATGTGGTTGTTTTCGAAATAAAAACAATAACTAAAAGTCAGTTCAATGACTGGTCTATGCCTTCCTTATTGAGCTCAATATTTTATATTAAGGCTGAGCAGTAGCAATGGCAGCAATTTATTTGATCCGTCATGGTCAGGCATCTTTTGGTAGCGCTGACTATGATCAGTTATCCGAAAAAGGTAGCAAACAGGCTGAGTTGCTAGGCCAGTATTGGCGTGCGCGAGCTAATCCGAGCAAATTTTATTCTGGTGACTTATTACGTCACAGCCAAACTTTATCTAGCTTTAAAGAAGGCTATCAAGGTGCTGCTACACCAATGATTATTCACTCTGGTTTTAATGAGTTTGACCATGTTGATATCTTAAAAAACTATCAAGCTCAATGGCAAGACCTGACAAAAATGAGCGAAGAAATTAACCAACTTAAAGAGCCAAACAAAACTTTTCAAAAAGAATTTGCTCAAGCGCTTAATCGTTGGGTTTCTGGTGATAAAGACCAAGAGTATAAAGAGAGCTGGCTTGAGTTTAAAACACGCTGCATAAGAGCACTGCACGATATTATTGCCCAGGAGCTTGCCAACAAACGTAAGGTTAACGCTGAGGGCAATGAGTCTAAAAATTCAAAAGACATCTTAGTTTTTACCTCTGGCGGTACTATTTCAGTGATCGTACAGCACATATTAAAACTCAGTGATCAACAAGCATTAGAAATTAATCAGCAAGCTAGAAATACTAGCGTAACTAAACTGCTATTTTCTGAAAACATGCTTAGTGTTGATTATTTGAATAACTATAGTCATTTGGAACAAGCAGGCGATGACTGGATTACTTTTAGATAATCACTTGTTAAAAAATTAACCAAAATTTAAGTAGGGAACATCATGAATAATGGCAATTTATTTGATTTATCAGGAAAAATCGCATTAGTTACCGGTGCTAGCCGAGGTATTGGTGAAAGTATCGCCAAGTTACTTGCTCAGCATGGCGCACACGTTATTGTTTCAAGTCGAAAAATTGCAGGCTGCCAAGCTGTTGTTGATGATATAACGAAAGCAGGCGGCAGTGCGCAAGCGATAGCTTGTCATATCGGAGAAATGGATCAAATTGATGCTATTTTTGCCAGTATTGCCGAGCAACACGGCAAGCTAGATATTTTAGTGAACAATGCCGCCGCTAACCCATATTTTGGTCATATTTTAGATACTGATTTAAGTGCCTTTCAGAAAACGGTTGATGTCAATATTCGTGGTTATTTCTTTATGTCGACACTAGGCGCTAAGTTAATGAGAGATAGTGATGGCGGCAGCATTGTCAATGTCGCTTCTATTAATGGTGTGATACCTGGTGACTTCCAAGGTATTTATTCTATTACGAAAGCGGCGGTTATTTCGATGACAAAAGCTTTTGCTAAAGAATGCGCGCAATTCAATATTCGTGTTAATGCCTTATTGCCAGGTGCAACAGACACTAAGTTTGCCTCGACCTTAGTGAACAATCCCAAAATTTTAGAGCAAGCCATGGCACATGTGCCAATGAAGCGTGTTGCTCAACCCGATGAAATGGCAGGTACGGTACTGTATTTAGTGTCAGATGCATCAAGCTACACTACCGGCACCGCTATTAATGTTGACGGTGGATACCTGATTGGCTAATTCCAAAATAATTGCTAAATAGCGCTTTATCTTAAGCATATTAAAAATTACGAGAAAATATTTATGACGACGAACACAGACACAACAGCCAGCACCAATACAGACGCATTATTTAAAACGTTTTCAGTTAAGTCATTAACACTAAAAAATAAAACGGTAATGGCACCTATGACACGTGCGTTTTCTCCGAACAACATACCGTCAAAAGACGTTGCAGCATATTACCGCAGGCGTGCTGAAGGTAATGTTGGTCTAATTATTACCGAAGGTACCTTCATTTCACATAAAGGTGCTAATGGTTATGAAAATGTGCCAGCTATTCATGGTGAAGAAGCACTTGCTGGTTGGAAGCACGTGGTTGATGAAGTACACGCCGCTGGTGGTAAAATTGCACCACAATTGTGGCATGTGGGCTCAGTGAGAAAACTAGGTGTAGGTCCAGATAAAGAAGTACCGGCATATAGCCCGTCAGGTTTATTTAAGCCGGGCGCTGAAAATGGTGTTGCAATGACTCAAGCCGATATAGATGAAGTTGTTGCATCATTCGCGCAAGCTGCACTTGATGCGAAAAACATAGGTTTTGACGCCATTGAAGTTCATGGTGCTCATGGTTATTTAGTAGACCAATTCTTTTGGCAAGGCACTAATCAACGTGACGACCAATACGGTGGCTCGTTAAAAAATCGTACGCGCTTTGGTGTTGAAATTGTCCAAGCCATACGCGCTGCTGTTGGTGAAGATTTCACGATAATATTTAGATTTTCTCAATGGAAGCAACAAGATTACAGTGCCAAGCTTTGTCAAACACCTGAAGAATTAGGTATATTTTTAGGTTTACTTAGTGATGCTGGCGTTGATGTATTTCATGCGAGTACGCGCCGTTTTTGGGTCAGTGAATTTGAAGGCTCGGATTTAAATCTAGCGGGGTGGACGAAAAAATTAACCGATAAACCTGTTATTACCGTGGGTAATGTTGGCTTAGACGCTGACTTTATTGGCGAAGGCAATAAAGACTTATCAGGTACCTCGAATCCAACTGGGATTGAAGAACTACTTGAACGCTTAGGCAACAATGAGTTTGATTTGGTTGCCATTGGACGCGCATTGCTAGTTGACCCTGATTGGGTCAATAAAATCGGCGTTAACGCGATTGAAGAAATTAAACCTTTTACTAAAAAGTCACTAATGTCATTAAGCTAAATTTGCTTGTTAACAAGATTAAATAAGGACCATACGATGAATTTTGAATATAGCGAAAAAGTTCAAAAACTTATTAAACAGGTATCTGATTTTATGGATGATCATGTTTTTCCTGTTGAACAAGAAATGCATGATCTTGTTGCTAAAGACCAATGGACGACACCAGCATTAATGGAAGAGCTAAAAGCAAAAGCAAAAGCCGCGGGTTTATGGAATTTATTTCTTCCTGTCGCCTATGGTAAATATAGTGCTGGTTTAACCAATTTAGAATATGCACCGCTTGCTGAAATCATGGGTAAAGTGATGTGGGGGCCTGAAGTTTTCAATTGTGCAGCACCTGATACTGGCAATATGGAAGTATTGGCAAAATATGGCAGTGAAGCACAGAAAAAACAATGGTTAGAGCCACTCTTAGAAGGGAAAATCCGTTCTGCTTTCGCGATGACTGAACCCGAAGTTGCTTCAAGCGATGCAACCAATATTGAACTACGAATTGATCGTGAAGGTGACGAGTACGTTATTAACGGCCGTAAGTTTTATATTAGTGGTGCTTGTCGTAAACAATGTGAAGTCATGATTGTGATGGGAAAAACCGATCCGGAAAATAGCAATCGTTACATTCAGCAATCGCAAGTATTAGTACCTATGAAAACGCCTGGGGTAACCGTTGTTCGCCCTATGCAAGTGTTTGGTTATGTTGATGCACCAGAAGGGCATGCCGAAATTACCTTTGAAAATGTTCGAGTACCGGTAGAAAATATTATTGTCGGTGAAGGTAAAGGTTTTGAAATTGCTCAAGGCCGATTAGGGCCAGGGCGTGTACATCATTGCATGCGCTCAATTGGTGTTGCTCAACGGGCATTAGATCTAATGTGTAAACGCGTCAATGAACGTATTGTTTTTGGTCGTCCTATGATCAAACAACAATCTATTCGTGAAGATATTGCCTTATCTGCTTGTCAAATTGAACAAGCCCGCTTAATGACCTTAAAAGCTGCGCATAAAATGGATACCGAAGGTAATAAAGCGGCTAAAGACTTAATTGCCATGATCAAAATTGTAGCGCCGAATATGTCACTTGATGTCCTAGATCGGGCTATTCAGTGTCATGGTGCCGTCGGTGTTAGCCAAGATACTTTCTTAGCGCATGCCTATGCAGGGCAAAGAACCTTACGTTTAGCTGATGGCCCTGATCAAGTACATATGATGCAATTAGGGCGAGATTTAGTTAAGCAAAAGGCAGAATGATTTATTGCCATCGCGCCAATTATTTTAATTAAGAGTAGTGAATAAATGCCAAATGCTTTAGCCATTGATATGGATGTTTTAACGAATTACCTCGAGCACCACGTTGCCGGCTTTAAAGGACCGATAAGCTTAGATAAGTTTCCAGGAGGGCAGTCAAACCCTACCTTTAAAGTAATTGCTCAGTCAGGTACTTATGTTTTACGTCGGCAACCCCCCGGTAAATTATTGAAATCAGCCCATGCGGTTGATCGTGAGTTTAGAGTACTAGATGCGCTTAAAAATAGTGATGTCCCTGTGGCTCAGGTTTATCACCTTTGTCTAGACACCAACATTATGGGTTCAATGTTCTATTTGATGGAGTTTTGTGACGGCAGTATTTATTGGCATGCATCGTTAACTGAAATTGAAGATAATCACCGTAGAACAGCGATGTATGACGCCATGAATAAAGCCTTAGTAGCGCTGCACAGTGTGGATATTGAAAAGGTTGGTTTAAGTGACTACGGCAAAATGGGTAATTATTTTAAGCGCCAACTGGAACGCTGGTTAGCACAATACAAAGCCTCTGAACTACAAGATATTCCAGCTATGAATACACTAGGACAATGGTTAGAAGCCAACCTACCTGAAGATGATGGCCGTATATGTTTAGTGCATGGTGATTATCGTTTAGACAATATTATGTTTGCGAAAGACAAGCCTGAGATTATGGCGATATTGGACTGGGAACTTTCTACCTTAGGACATCCATTTTCAGATTTGGCTTATCAATGTATGGGATTACGTATGCCGCAAGGTTTAGGCAGTATTGATGGCTTAAAAGGCATTGACCGCAGCAGTTTGGGTATTCCAAGCGAAGAAGAATATATTGCGCAATATTGTCAACGTATGAACATCGACAAGATAGAAAATTGGACGTTTTATCTTACCTTTGGTTTTTTCCGTTTAGCCGCCATTGTTCAAGGCGTGGCTAAAAGGGCATCGCAAGGTAACGCCTCTAATGCTAATGCCAGTAAAATTGGTACGTTTGTCGAGCCGTTAGCAAAAATGGCTTTAGAAATTATTGCCCAAGAAAAAGAAAATAAAACAAAACCTAAAAACGAATAAAAATATTAACAACAATAACATTCAATCTTTTTTATAGGGACATCATCATGGATCCATTGTTAGATTTTACCGGTAAAGTTGCCGTTATTACTGGCGCTGCGCAAGGTTTTGGTCAGCTACTGGCTGAAGAGTTGGCTAAACGTGGCGCGAAATTAGTCATAAGTGATATTAATGAAGCGGGCGTTCATAAAGTGGCTGATGCAATTGCCGCTACTGGTGCAGAAGTTTTAGCAATGAAATGCGATGTCTCTAAAAATGAGCAATGTAAAGCCATGGTCGATGCCGCCATTGAAACATTTGGATGTGTCGATATTGGCGTAAACAATGCCGGTATTGCCCATGAATTTATGCCATTGCATGATATTGATGAAACCTTAATGGACAGTCAATTTGCCATCAATGTTAAAGGTGTGCAATTTGGTATGCGCCATCAAATAAAACAAATGTTGCAGCAGGGGGAAGGCATTATTCTTAATGTTAGCTCTATGGCTGGTTTGGGCGGTGCAGCGCGTGGTAGTGCCTATTCTATGGCGAAACATGCTGTTATTGGGCTAACCAAAACCGGTGCGGTTGAATACGGTCGCAATAATATTCGAATCAATGCAATTTGTCCTTTCTTTACCTTAACACCAATGGTGACCAATTTTGCTGACGAAGAAAAGCAAAACAAAATGGGCCGTGGTGCGCCAATGAACCGCTTAGGAGAGCCTAAAGAAATCGTTGCTATGATGCTAATGATGTTATCACCTGCTAATACATACTTAACAGGACAATGTATCGCAGTCGATGGTGGCGTATCCGCGACCTAGCAAACATGAGCCAAGAAAATAACTAAATAAGATCACATGTTTTAACTTCTTAACGAATAAAGAGAATCGTATGGCAGCAGCAATGATAAATGAGCGTGATTTGGAGTTTATGCTTTATGAACTATTTGATAGTGAAGGGCTAATTGGCAGAGAGCGCTATCAAGACCATGACCGTCAAACATTTAATGAAGTTATTAATACGGCAAAAGCAATTGCAGAGAAGCATTTTCTTCCTATTCGTCAGAAGCTAGATACTCATCAACCGGCCTTTGATGGTAAAAAAGTGCATTTAATTCCAGAGCTTAAACCCGCCATTGCAGCGGTTAATGCTTCTGGTATTGGCTCTGCAACGGCAGATTATGAATTAGGTGGTATGCAATTACCGCCAATTGTTGCCAGTGCTGCAGCTACTTATCTTACCATTGCCGGTGGTGTTGGTATGGGTTACAACATGTTAACCACCGCCAATGCTAACTTACTACAAGCCCATGCTAGTAAAGAATTGATCGACACATGGGTAAAACCAATGTTAGACGGGCGCTTTATGGGCACCATGGCGATGACTGAGCCCGGCAGTGGCTCAGGTTTAGGTGACTTATCAACCAAAGCTGTAAAAGCAAGCGATGGCAGTTATCGAGTTTCAGGCAGTAAAATTTTCATTTCTGGTGGCGATCACGACTTAAGTGAAAACATTGTTCATTTAGTGCTTGCGCGTGTGCAAGGTGCGCCTAAAGGGGTAAAAGGCATTTCACTGTTTGTTGTGCCTAAATTTTTACTCAATGATGATGGTTCCATCGGCGTTGATAATGAGGTGGCGCTTGCTGGCCTATTCCACAAAATGGGGGGTAAGGCGCAAACATCAACGGCATTAAGCTTTGGTGAAAAAAATGGCTCAGTTGCTTACTTAGTTGGCGAAGAGAATCAAGGCCTTAAGTACATGTTTCATATGATGAATGAAGCACGCATTATGGTCGGTACCAGTGGTGCAGTGCTGGCAAGTGCTGGTTTTCAATATTCACTCGATTATGCGAAAAACCGTCCTCAAGGTCGTTTGCCCTCTTGTAAAGATCCACTTTCGCCGATGGTTAATATTATTGAACATGCCGATGTTCGCCGTATGCTTTTGGCACAAAAAGCTTATGCAGAAGGTGCAATGGCACTGGTGCTTTATGGCACGCAGTTAAGTGATGATGAGAAAACCGCGCCTTCAGAAGAACAACGTGAATATGCTCATACCTTATTAGATTTTTTAACGCCGATTATTAAAACCTGGCCATCAGAATACGGGCCAAAAGCCAATTCCTATGCCATTCAAGTATTAGGTGGCCACGGTTATATTAATGAACATCCGGTGGAGATGTTTTATCGTGATAATCGCCTTAATGCTATTCATGAAGGTACCACAGGTATTCAATCGTTAGATCTTATCGCTCGCAAAGTGCCAATGAATAATATGAAAGGTTATTTAGCAACTATAAGTGAAATGAATAAAACCATTGCTATCGCTAAGGAAATTGCCAGTCTAGATGAATTTTCAGCGCAATTAGCTACAGCGCTTAATACGCTAAACAGTACAACTGAAGCAGTATTAAAGGATATGTCGACTAAAAACATCGACCTAGCTTTGGCTAATTCTGTGAGCTACTTATCAATGTTTGGTCACGTGATTATTGCGTGGCTATGGCTAAAACAAGGTATTGTTGCAAGCAATGCTTTAGCTGAGCAACCGCACAAGGACGATAAACATTTCTACCAAGGAAAATTACAAGCATTACAGTACTTTTATCGAATTGAATTACCGCAAGTCGCTATGTGGCAAAAAGTTTTAGTTAGTACTGACAGCACAAGCTTTGATATGCAGGCAGAGTGGTTTTAATAACCTAAGGTTTTTAAGTTAGCGTCAACTCTGGTTAAAAAATAGAATCAAACCAATGTGTGTGTTCGTAATGCATTGTGGCACTACCTAATTCAAAATAAAAAATATAAATTAAAAAATATTGTCGATAGCATTATCGATAATGTTTTTTTACTTTTAAGCTCTTCATTTATTTAATGTTCACATCGCCCAATAAATCCTTTAACTATTCGCACTGTAAATATATAGATATCAAAACTATTCATTTGTTTAATTTTACCGTCCCGCTTAGCATGAGTTATCGCTTAAATTTCATTCATAGCAATATTTGACATGTGAACAATCGTCATGTGAAGCATAAAGGGACAGTGAATATGCCGACAGTTATCAATAGAGAAGAAATAGCCAAATTTATTGGCTTTGAAACCGAGCCAACCGACTGGCATCAAATAACTCAAACACAAATTAATCAATTTGCTGACTGCACATTCGACCATCAGTTCATTCATGTGGATGAAGAAAAAGCGCAAGCAACGCCATTTGGTTCAACAATTGCGCACGGTTTTTTATCCTTATCTATGCTGTCTCATTTTGCTGAAAGTTTCAGTGTCATTATTGATGGCTTTTATATGGGGCTAAATGCAGGCTTTGATAAAGTTAGATTTTTACAACCCGTAACGGTGAATAGCCGTGTACGCGCTCATGCTAAAACACTATCAATTGAAGAGAAAAAGCCCGGACAATTTCGTTTATCTACCCAAGTCACTATTGAAATTGAAGGTTGTGATACTCCAGCGTTAGTTGCCGAGTGGATTTCAGTACAAATGGTCAAGTAACGCCTTTTAGGTAAATAAAAATAAAAAGTTTAATACTGTTAAAAATTAAAAATGTTTAAGGAAAAAATATGACCATCAGTTTCGCAGGACAAGTCGCGATTGTAACCGGTGCAGGTAACGGTTTAGGGCGTTCGCATGCATTGGAATTAGCAAGGCGTGGCGCAAAAGTTGTTGTTAATGACTTAGGTGGTGCTCGTGATGGTAGTGGTGCGTCAAGTGCAGCATCACAAGAGGTTGTTCGCCTAATTGAAGAAATGGGCGGCAAAGCTATCAGCCATGGTGCTAATGTTGCTAATTTCGACGAAGTACAAGACATGGTCATGCAAACCATGAATAAATGGGGACGTGTTGATATTCTAATTAATAACGCTGGCATTTTACGCGATAAATCATTTACCAAAATGAGCTTAGAAGATTTTAAATTAGTGATGGACGTGCATGTTATGGGCACCGTCAATTGTACTAAAGCGGTTTGGGATATTATGCGCGAGCAAAATTATGGCCGTATTGTTATGACCACCTCTTCTAGCGGCATGTACGGCAATTTTGGCCAGTCGAACTACGGTGCGGCAAAAATGGCGGTATTAGGGTTAATGAATACGTTAGTGCTTGAAGGGGCAAAAAATAATATTCATGTTAATGCCTTAGCACCAACGGCAGGTACTCGCATGACCGAAGATTTAATGCCTGAAGAAATTGTTAAAGCTTTTGCGCCTGAAGCGGTAACGGCGGGTATGTTGACCTTATGCGATGAAAATGCGCCAAATCGCTTTATTTTATGTGCTGGTGCTGGTGGTTACTCAAGTGCCAGCATTTTTGAAACCCAAGGCTGCTTTATTCATCAAGCTTCGCAAAATCCAGAAACGGTACGTGAACATTGGGATGAATTGATTGCTCAAGATAAACAAGCATCATTAACGTCAGGGGCTAAACAAGGTGAAAAATTTGTTATGAAAGCAATGGCGTTTATGAAGTCGCAGCAGCACTAGCAATAATAAAAATATTAATTGCCGTTGGTCAAAGGCTTTCAAACCTAAAACTCTTAAATGTCAGTACTTTGAAAGTTAAATAGCTCTAAAACATAAAATATAAAAATTACTCAGCAGGAATCATCATGAGAGAAGCCGTCATTGTATCAGTCGCACGTACCCCCATCGGGAAAGCTTATCGCGGTGCTTTTAACGATTTATCAGCGCCAACCTTGGCAGCAGTTGCAGTAAAGGCTGCTGTTGAAAGGGCAGGAATTGATCCAAATGAAATTGACGACTGTATTTTCGGTGCGGCGTTAACCCAAGGTAACCAAGGCATGAACTTTGGTCGACAGGTAGCAATGGCGGCGGAGCTACCGGTTTCAGTGCCCGGCATGACTATTGATCGCCAATGTTCATCAGGATTAATGTCAATTGCCACTGCGGCAAATCATATTGTTTGTGATGGCGCTAATGTGGTTATTGCGGGCGGGTGTGACTCTATCAGTTTGGTACAAAACGATAACATGAATATGCACCGGGCTGTTGACCCTAGTGTCAAAGCGTATCGCCCCGCTATTTACATGCCGATGTTAGATACCGCAGAAATTGTTGCGAATCGTTATAACATTTCACGCGCACAGCAAGATGCTTATGCGCTGAAATCTCAGCAACGCACCGCACAAGCACAAGCTGATGGTAAGTTTGATGATGAAATTGTGCCAGTAACTTGTACTAAATTGGTTATGGACAAAGCTAGCGGTGATGTCAGCAAAGAATCGGTGACATTAACGCAGGATGAAGGTAATCGACCATTAACTAATTTAGACGGCTTATCGGGTTTAAAAGCCGTAAAAGATAATGGTTCAATTACCGGTGGTAATGCCTCACAGTTGTCTGACGGCGCTGCCGCCGTTGTAGTGATGGAACGCGAATTAGCCCAAGCACGTGGCTTAACACCGTTAGGGGCTTATCGCGGTTTAGTGGTTGCTGGTTGTGAACCTGATGAAATGGGTATTGGCCCTATTTATGCAATTCCAAAGCTACTTGAGCGTAATGGCTTAACCATGGACGATATTGGGTTATGGGAAATTAATGAAGCCTTTGCGGTGCAAGTACTTTACTGCGCTGAAAAATTGGCTATTCCAGAAGATCGTTTAAATGTAAATGGCGGGGCAATTTCTATCGGTCATCCTTATGGCATGAGCGGCACACGCATGGTGATGCACGCGCTAATTGAAGGTAAACGTCGTGGCGTTAAGTATGTTGTGGTCAGTATGTGCATTGGCGGTGGACAAGGGGCGGCAGGATTATTCGAAGTGCTCTAGGCTTATGAAAAACACAAAGTAAAATAATAAATTAAAAAAAAGGAAAGTATTGTGGAAAAAATTTGGCTTGAAAAAAGTTATCCACCAGGCGTTGAGTTTGAAATAGATCCTGATAAATACAGCTCTTTGGCAGAGCTATTTTTCAAGTATACCAAGCTGTATAACAGCAATACTGCCTTTATTAATATGGATGTCAGTATTAGTTATCAGGAACTAGCTCAACAGGCCACCGACTTTGCGGCATATCTACAAAAAGATCTGGGTTATGTTAAAGGTGACAAGTTCGCGATAATGATCCCCAATACTTTACAATATCCAATTGCCTTGTTTGGCGCGTTAATCGCAGGTTTAACTGTGGTAAACGTTAATCCGCTTTATACACCGCGTGAATTACAACATCAATTAAAAGACTCTGGTGCGAAAGGCATCCTAATTCTAGAAAATTTTGCGCATGTGCTAGAAAAAGTTATTGATGATACTGACGTTGAACATGTGATTACCACAGGTGTTGGGGACCGCTTAGGAGTATTAAAAGGGACATTAATAAACTGCGTACTTAAATATGTTAAAAAACAGGTGCCTGCTTATCATTTACCTAATGCTATTAAGTTTAATAAAGTGATGGCTAAAGGCAGTAAGCTTAGTTTTAGCTCTGTAACTGTTACAGGTGAGGATCTGGCCTTTTTACAATATACTGGTGGAACAACAGGGCCATCAAAAGGCGCCATGCTGACACATCGAAATATGGTGGCCAATTTAGAACAATCTAATGCCGCGACAAAAAATGTTTATGAAGTCGGTAAAGAGATCATGGTAACGGCGTTGCCGCTGTACCATGTTTATGCGTTAACCTCTAATTGTTTATGCTTTATGCCGTTCGGTGGTAAAAATTTGCTGATCACCAATCCAAGAGATATGGACGGATTTGTCAAAGAGCTCGCCAAGTATCCATTTACTGCCATTACAGGTGTAAATACCTTATTTAATGCACTACTGCACACACCAGGCTTCGATAAACTTGACTTTAGCGCACTAAAACTTGGCTTTGGTGGCGGTATGTCAGTGCAACGTCCGGTTGCTGAGCTTTGGGAGAAAGTAACAAATACACGTTTATTGGAAGGTTACGGCCTTACTGAATGTGCACCGTTAGTTTCAATGAGCCCTTACAATCAAGAAACTTACAATGGCACTATTGGTCTTCCTGCATCGTCAACAGATGTACGATTGATGGGTGATGATGGCAAAGAAGTTGCTATTGGTGAACCTGGCGAAATGTGGGTAAAAGGCCCGCAAGTGATGAGAGGCTATCATAATCGCCAAGACGCAACTGACGAAGTATTAAAAGACGGTTGGTTAGCAACGGGTGATATTGCCACCATGGATGAAAATGGTTTCTTTACCATTGTCGATCGTAAAAAAGACATGATTATTGTTTCTGGCTTTAATGTTTTCCCTAATGAAATTGAAGAAGTTCTGGTGAGTCATGAAGGTATTTTAGAAGCTGCTGCTGTAGCAGCGCCAAGCGATGCTACAGGTGAAATGGTCAAAGTGTTTGTTGTGCGTAAAGACCTGAACTTAACCGAGCGTGACGTTATCGAGCATTGTACTGAGTTATTAACCAATTATAAGCGTCCAAAAGAAGTTGTTTTTCTTGAAGAATTACCAAAAACCAATGTTGGCAAAGTGCTACGAAAAGAGCTTCGCTAATAATTTATGGTAAATATTATGGCTATGGCTGCTCATAATCACTCAATATTAGGAAGACACTCGATAAATATGTTAGAAATTTACGCCGGTGACACCGCGTTAAAAACCATTAAAGAAAACGGTTTTTCGCCAGACATTTTTAATAACTTTTTAGGTGCCAGTGGCGGGCCTAAATGGTTTGTTTTATATGGTTTAGATAAATACTTTTTTGGTGACTTTTTTAAACACCAACAACAGCCATTAAATTTAGTTGGTTCAAGTGCTGGCGCTTTTAGAATGGCATGTTTCGCTCAGGCTGATCCCGTTGCCGCTATAGAACGACTCGCAAAGCATTACAGTGAAACAGTTTATTCAACTGATGCTAAGCCAAAAGAAATAACCGAAAAAGCACGAGAATTATTAGACATTTTATTTGGTGATTCTGGCGCCAATGAAATCATGAATAATAAAATATTTAATGCCCATTTTGTTGTTGCTAAGTGTCGAGGTTTTGTTAGCTCTGAAAATAAGTTGGTCTTGGGCTTAGGTTTGTTAATGAGTTTGCTGCGCAATAGTGTCAATCGCTCGTTAATAAAAAGTCAGTACGAACGTTATGTTTTTCAGCATCAGGCCAGTCAGTTACAGCTTCATGACCCTGATAATATCGCGACAACACGCTTAGCTTTTACTGAACATAATATTAAAGACGCATTGCTTGCATCAGGTGCCATTCCTATGGTGATGCAAGGGATAAAAGATATTGCTGACTGTGAAAACGGTATGTATCGCGATGGCGGTATTATCGATTATCATTTTGATGTCGCGTTAGACGGCTTAACTTTATATCCGCATTTTAGCTCAACACTAAAAGCCGGCTGGTTTGATAAAAAGTTATCAAGAAATGTGCGAGCCAAACATTACGATAAAACCGTATTGGTTTGTCCTTCACGACAATTTATTGATTCACTGCCCTATGGAAAAATTCCTGATCGTACGGACTTTACCACCTTAGAGCCTGAGCAACGCCTACAGTATTGGCAGCGGGTGTTTTTGGAAAGTGAGAAATTGGCAGAAGCCTTTAAAATTTTCTACCAAGCGCAAAATATCAGTCAAATAAAGCCCATTAGCAGTTTAGTCGCTTAACTAGTAAACAATGTAGTAATTAATTTAATAAGCAATTTAATAAGCAATTTAATAAATAATCGAATAAAGAAACTTAAAAGAGAATTAAAAATATGACTACTTATACCGCAATAAACTTAATCGCTCGCCCAAGTGGCGGTCCAATTGGTCCTGAACTGTTTGAAGTGGTTACTAAAAATATACCAAGCGTTGGTGAAGGCGAATTTTTAGTTAAGCAAAACCATATGTCGCTTGACCCAGCAATGTTTGGTTGGATGAGCCCTGATACTGAAAGTTATATTCCTCCTGTTGATTTAGGTACGGTAATGCGCAGCTCTGGTGTGGGTGAAATTGTTGAAAGTAATCATCCAGACTTTGCTGTGGGCGACCGTGTTATGGGCATGATGGGTTGGACAGAATACTTTTTAAGTAACGGTGTTGGCTTAAATAAAGTCACCGCACCATTACCTGACGAAGCAATATTATCTGTGTTTGCCTTACCGGGCTTAACGGCAACACAAGGACTGTACAGTATTGGTAAGCCGCAAAAAGGTGAAACCATTGTAGTTTCTGGTGCTGCAGGCTCTGTAGGTTCAATTGTTGGCCAGCTAGCAAAAGCAGATGGTTTAACGGTTATTGGTGTTGTTGGTAGCGATGAAAAAGCTGACTGGATTGTTAATGAGTTAGGCTTTGATGGCGCAGTGAACTACAAAACGGATGACCTAGCAACAAAGCTTGCTGAATTAACGCCAAACGGGATTGATGTGTACTTTGAAAATACTGGCGGGCCTATTCAGCACCATGTATTTGCGCGTATGAACGCACATGGCCGTATTGCGGTATGTGGCTTAATTGCTGACTACCCAAAGGCTGAGCCAGACTTAGCACCAAACTGGATCCCGATCATTAAAAAGCGCTTAACTGTGCAAGGCTTTACCATGCCAGATCATTTCGGTGAAGTACCTGCGCTGCTAGCGAAGTTAACGCCTTACGTGATGAAAGGCCAAATTAAGCATCGTGCACACGTTTTACCAGGGCTTGAGTCGGCAATGACTGGATTGAATTTGTTCTTCACTGGTGCCAATAAAGGCAAGTTGATTGTAAAACTATAAACGCGTTAATACCTAAATAGCCGCTAACTAGATATTTACTTTGCGGCTAATTTAACCATCTATTTAGGTCGGAATTTAACGGATATATTTAAGCCAACAAACTGGAAATTAACATGGTCAATATAATAATAAAAAGAACACTGCCATTGGTTTTGGTCTCGTGTTTACTGTCATTACCGACATATGCCCAAACCAATAACGTAAAAGAAAACGCTACCGCAGCATTTGAAACACTTAAATCAACGGTAAAAGAAGCGGTAACCACACTCAAAGAAGTCGTTTCCAATGAAGACGTCGCGAAAAAAGACTTGCCGGTAAATATTACTGAAGAAACCTTTAGCTGTATCCGCGATATGACACCGGTAAGGCATTTTTATGTCGATAACGTTTTAGGTGATATTGAAGCTACATTGACCGCAGCGAATAACCCGAAAGGTGCTATTTATCCTGCTGGTTCAGTGGTGCAACTTGTGCCAACTGAAGTGATGGTTAAACGCGAAGCGGGTGCTTCGCCAGCAACCGGTGATTGGGAGTTTTTTGAATTGCAAGTTGATGAAACCGGCTCAACTATCGCAAAACGTGGTTTTGTTGATGTAAATAATCGCTTCGATGGTAACTGCTTTGCATGCCATGCGCCTGCGCGCGAACCTTGGGATTTTATCTGTGAATCTGACCATGGTTGTGATCCTATTCCGATTGACCACAAAATGACCGGCGCTTTACAACGCTCAGACCCTCGTTGTGGCGAAGCTGTGCCTGAGTCAGGTGATTGGATGGCGCTGTTTAAACTTAAAGCTATGGTTTCTATTGGTTTAACCAAGAAATGGTTTGAAGAGAAGCTTTAAGCGAGAAATATAGCTTAAAACTTTTTATAAGATATGACCAAGCCATTTTATGTATCAACTTTAGGTAAAAGCATGACTGACATTAAAACACATTATCGAAATTGTAATATTTGTGAAGCCATGTGTGGCTTGGAAATTCAGTATAAAGACAAAGAAATATTGTCTATTAAGGGCGACCAAAAAGACCCCTTTAGCAAAGGCTATAACTGCCCTAAAGCTACTGCATTACAAGACTTTTACAATGATAAAGAGCGATTAAAAACTCCGATTAGACGCACAGCAATAGGTTGGGAAGATATTTCTTGGGATGAGGCTTTTGAAGAAATAACCGAAAAGTTTAGTGCTATTCAACAAGCACATGGCAAAAATGCCTTGGCAATATATTTAGGTAATCCCAATGCCCATAGTTTGGGTAATGGCTTATTTTTAAAGCCCTTTATGAAATCACTCGGTACCATTAACCGCTTTAGCTCTGCATCTACCGACCAAATGCCGCATCATGTGGCCTCTAATTTTATGTTGGGGGCGGGCATGTTGATACCTGTACCTGATATTGATCGCACCGATTTTATGTTGATTATCGGTGGCAACCCTGTGGTTTCAAACGGTAGCATGATGACAGCACCTAATGTTATTGGTCGAATGAAAGCGATTCAAAAACGCGGTGGTAAAGTGGTAGTGGTTGATCCGCGCTGTACTCGCACCGCAAAAATTGCTGATCAGCATTTGTTTATTCGCCCAGAAAAAGACGCCTTGCTACTTTTTTCGATGATCCACTGTGTTTTTGCCGCTAAAAAAATCAACTTACGCCATTTAGCCTCAATGGTTGACGGATTAGAAGAACTTGAAGAGATCGCCCAAAACTATGCTCCTGAAACTGTTGCTGAATTTGTCGGTATCGAGGCTAATGCTATTAGAACACTTGCTGACGATATGATGACTGCAGATTCAGCGGTTTGCTACAGCCGCATGGGCGCATCAACGCAAACCTTTGGCGGTTTGTGTCAGTGGTTAACCAATGTGCTGAACATTGTTACAGGTAACTTCGACCGCGCAGGTGGCGCAATGTTTCCACAACCGGCGTTTGACATGATCAGAAATCATAAAAAAGGTCATAAAAGTTCATTTGGTCAATATCATTCACGAGTAAGAAAGTTGCCATTTTTTAATGGTGAATTTCCAGTGGCAATATTAGCAGAGGAAATTTTAACCCAAGGCGAAGGACAAATAAAAAGCCTGATCACCATAGCCGGTAATCCGGTTCTTTCAGCGCCAAGTGGTGATAAACTTGCTGATGCTTTTGACACTTTAGACTACATGGTGTCGGTAGATATTTACCTAAATGAAACCACCAAACACGCTAATATTATTCTACCGGGTACAACCGGCGTTGAAAATTCACATTTTGATATTTTCTTCAACTCATTCTCAGTACGAAATACTGTTAAATACTCGCCGCCATTGTTCGAAAAAGAAGATAATCAACGGGCTGATTGGCAAATATTGGTAGAATTATCAGCCCGTATGGCAGGCGTGCCGCTTGATCACAAGTCATTAAAAATAACGCCTGAAATGATACTCGATATGGAATTGAAAAATGGCCCGTACGGTGAACAAGGCATGAGTTTACAAAAGCTGATTGATAACCCACATGGTATTGATATTGGCCCGTTAATGCCTTGTTTAGAAGAGCGCATTAAAACCGAAAATGGCAAAATAAATTTACTCCCGCAATTATATGTTGATGACTTACCACGTTTAAATGCGGTAATGACAAAGCCTGCGCGCGATAACCAATACCCGTTTGATTTAATTGGTCGACGTTTAGTTAAAAGCCATAATACCTGGACACAAAATTCAGAGCGTTTAGTGAAAGGTAAAAATCCTTGTACCTTAGAGATAAACCCAGCAGATGCAAAAGCGTTAGGGATCAGCAAAGGGCAAATACTCAAAGTAAGCTCAATTAACGGCGCCGTTGAAATAGAAGCGGTGATCACTGACGACATACAAAAAGGCGTGGTGAGCATGCCGCAAGGTTGGGGGCATAATCAAAAGGGCACAAAAATGTCAGTGGCTGCCACTCAGCCCGGTGTCAGCATTAATGACTTAACCGACGCCAACCGTGTTGATACGTTAACCGGAAATGCTGCGCTTAATGGTACACCTGTCGCAATAGCAGTCGCGTAAAGGAATTAGAAAAAATGAAATATTTTTCACCGTTATTTTTGTTTATTGCGGGTTGGGTTTTACTATTTTTCACCGAAACGTTAGCCTTTGTTGGTTTTATTAATGGCACATTGCAACTGCTGTTATTTACCTTGGTGGTTTGTATTCCCGCTTGGCGCACAGGGCGAATGTCATATGTTGATATTGGCTGGCCGTGGGGGCTTACCCTCATTGGCATACTGACTTGGATTTATGGCGAAGGTGATAGTGTTCGCGTTGCTATTGTCAGTATCGCCTATATTTTTGCTGGTAGTAGAATGGGACTTGGCGCGTTAAAAATGTGGAAAATTGGTCATTTAAAAACTGAATTTCCGCGTTATGAATATCAAAAGCGTCGCTGGCAAAAAGCAGGTAAAACCAATACCGCGTTAGCCATGCAGGTTGAAGCTATTTTACAGGGCTTAGCCAATGCTTCATTTCTTGCCATGCCAGCCTTTGTAATTGCAACAAATCCTGATGGAAATATTTCAATATTCGAAATAGTCGGTATTATTGTCTGGCTGAGCGCCTTTGCTATGGAAACACTGGCTGATATGCAAAAATTAGCGTTTCTTCGTAAGATGAAAAAATTAGGCGAGAAAAACAAGGTCTGTAATGTCGGCTTATGGAAATATAGTCGTCATCCGAATTATTTTGCCGAATGGATGGTATGGAACGGCCTTGTGATTGCCGCTATTCCTTCTTGGTTAGCTCTCTATCAACAAGAGTCATTAGTGATATGGGTGTTATTAGGTGTTGGTGTGTTACTGGCCTCAAGAATGATGTACACCACCTTAGTATTTTATACCGGCGCGGTACCGTCTGAATTTTATTCACTGCAGAAACGTCCAGAATATAAAGCGTATCAGCAAACAACGAATATATTTTTCCCCGGCGCTAATAAAAGTAACAGAACATCATAAATTTATAGGGTAAACCCATGTTTAAAAGTACAGATAATTACATTGCATCCGATGATCTAACAATGGCGGTTAACGCGGCCATAGCATTAGAGAAACCTTTATTAATCAAAGGTGAGCCTGGAACGGGTAAAACACAGTTAGCGGAAGAGCTAGCAAGCTCATTGAATTGTAAATTGTATCAATGGCATATTAAGTCAACAACCAAAGCGCAACAGGGCTTATATGAATACGATGCGGTATCTCGATTACGTGACAGCCAACTGGGCGACGAACGTGTGCACGACATTTCCAATTACATCGTTAAAGGTAAGTTATGGCAAGCATTTGAAGAAGAACAGCGCCCGATTTTATTGATTGATGAAATTGACAAAGCAGACATTGAATTTCCAAACGATTTATTACAAGAACTCGATAAAATGGAGTTCTTTGTTTATGAAACACAACAGGTGATTACGGCCAAGCAACGTCCGATTATTATCATCACCTCAAATAATGAAAAAGAGCTGCCCGATGCCTTTTTACGCCGCTGTTTTTTCCATTACATTAAGTTTCCAACTAAAGTTGAAATGGCGAAAATTATTGATGTGCACCATCCAAATGTTAAGCAAGACTTACTAAAACAAACTTTAGAAGTGTTTTTTGATTTAAGAGAGCTGAACGGCATCAAGAAAAAGCCGTCAACGTCAGAATTAATCGATTGGTTAAAATTACTGATCTCAGATGATATTGCGCAAGACGTACTATTGAATAATAAGTCAGACATAATTCCACTATTTGGCGCGTTATTAAAGAACGAACAAGATGTATCACTAATTGAAAAACTGGCCTTTATGAGCAGACGAAACGGGTGATCTAACGGTGTTTATTGATTTTTTTCTCACCTTAAAAAAGCACAAAGTACCGTGCAGTTTACGTGAGCTGTTAGATCTTATCGCGGTGCTTAAAAAGGGTGTGATTTTTGCGAATGTTGACGACTTTTATAACCTGGCTAAAATTGTCATGGTAAAAGACGAAATACATTACGACAAATATGACAACGCCTTTGCCGAATACTTTAAAGGCATAGAAAGCATTGATATTTTTGACCAAGTTTTACCAGAAGATTGGCTGCGCAAGGAATTTGAAAAACACTTATCGCAAGAAGAAAAAGATAAGCTTAAAGCGCTAGGTGGCCTTGAAGAGTTAATGAAAACTTTAAAAGAACGCCTTGAAGAACAAAAAAAACGTCATGCCGGCGGGAATAAGTGGGTAGGTACTGGTGGCACATCGCCATTTGGCGCTTATGGTTATAACCCTGAAGGTATTCGTGTTGGGCAAGATAAAAACCGTAACAATAGTGCGGTGAAAGTTTGGGATAAACGAGAGTTTAAAAACTTCGACCAAGACCGTGAATTGGGTACGCGAAATATAAAATTAGCGTTAAAAAAACTACGTAAATTTGCCCGTACTGGCGCTAGTGAAAAGCTCGATATTAATACCACCATACGCTCTACCGCCCAAAATGGCGGTTTGCTTGATATTCATATGGAACCTGAACGTCATAATGCTGTAAAAGTACTGATGTTCTTCGATATTGGCGGCTCAATGGATGAATATATTCATACCTGTGAAGAATTATTTTCAGCGGCTCACAGCGAGTTTAAACATTTAAAGTTTTTCTATTTTCATAACTGTTTATACGAAAAGGTTTGGCAAGATAACCATCGCCGTTACCAAGAAACGATTGATCTTGAAGAAATAATCAGAACTTTTGGCTCAGATTACAAAGTGATTTTTGTGGGCGATGCCACTATGGGGCCTTATGAAATTATTGCTCGTGGTGGCAGTGTTGAACATTGGAATGAAAAACCGGGCATTGATTATATGAACCGGCTATTAGGCCATTTTAACAAAGTTGCTTGGTTAAACCCACAACCCGAAACGCATTGGCCTTATCATCATTCTATTTCGGTTATCCAGCAAATAGTTGATCACAAAATGTATCCGCTAACGGTTGACGGTATTGGCCGAGCAATTAAAGATATTAGCTAATTTATTGCTGCTAGCGAAAACGAAATTGAGCATTTAATAAAGCCCATCGGTTATTAATCATTGATGGGCTATTGCATGCGATAACACCGTTGAAGGCTCATCAATCTAGAGCTACGGTCTCTAACGCCGAATTTAGACTATATAATTTTTGTGAACACTAATAAGCGATTGTTCGCTGGCATTTCATGATCATTTTCAAGCTGTAATCCCGCTTGTGTGGCAAGTTCGCATATTGCTTCAAAGTCGCGAATAGCACTTTCTGCATCACGCTCTTTTAGCCAATCATTAAAATTGGCATTGCTTTCACTGGTAAACTTACCTTGATATTTAAATGGTCCGTAAATACAACACTTACCATCTTTGGCTAAGTGTTGCGATACACCTTGAAAAAATGCTTGTACTAAAGGCCAACTTACAATGTGTAAGGTATTAGCGGTATAAATAGCGTCAACTAGTGTTAAAGGCCAAGGGTTGTTTAAATCTAGAGCAAAAGGAGCCAGTAAATTACGTGCAGAACACTCATTTAACCACTGATTAATACCATGATGATTTTCAATAACATCGCTGGTTTGCCATGATAGCCATGGCATATTCGCGGCAAAATATACCGCATGCTGCCCTGTACCTGAGCCAACTTCCAACAAGGTTTTACTATTTTGAAAGCTGTCGGCTAGAAGAGGTAAAATAAATACTTTGTTATTCTCGCAGGCTTGTGAATAAGGTTTGTTCATAGGTCAATTACTCTTGAATGTAGATATTCTATTTATTTATCATTTTTTTGGCTTTGTCTAAAAGGTAAAAGTTGCTGGCATTGCTTTTGGTAGTGATACATTTGTTGCTGCTCTTGTAAACAAAAGGCTTTAATTGATGGTCGAAATGCTTGATGTTTAATCCAATGATAAGATGTGGTTAATTTAGGTTCAAAGCCGCGTTGTATTTTGTGCTCCCCTTGAGTACCAGGATGAAATAAACTCAGTTTATTTTCAATACAAAACTCTATACCTTGGTAGTAACACAATTCAAAATGTAAGTTGTTAAAGTTTTGCGTACAACCCCAGTAGCGGCCGTATAGATTATCGTTGTCATAAAAGAACCATGCGCATGCTACGTCTTCACCTTTACAATTGGCAATAATCAACAATACATTCTCAGGCAATTGCTTAATGATATCTTGAAAAAATTGCAAGGTTAGGTGTGGTGTATGTCCTCGTTTTAAATAAGTAAGCTGATAGGTTAAGTAGAAAAACGCCAACTCTTTTTTGCTAATTTCAGCGCCTTTAATGCGTCTGATATTTATATCCTGTTGCTCGATAGAGAGCCGTTCTTTACGCGTGTTTTTTCTTTTTCTGGCAGTAAAGTTAGCTAAGAAATCATTAAAGTCTCGATAGTCATAATTAAGCCAGTGAAATTGCACGGTATTACGTTGATAGACATTTTCTGTTGGGGGCACTGACGCTTGCTGTTCACGCTGTCCCTCAGTTTGGCAATACAGTAAATGCCAACTATTCATGTTGCTCTGTTGGCAGTGCTCACTTAAGTAATGAAATAGCTCGTTTATCTTGAGCTTTTGAGATAATAATTTATCGCCAGTGACGGGAGTAAAGGGGGCTGTTGCCACTAATTTAGGATAGTAGGGGACATTGTGATGCTGGTACGCATCGGCCCATGCCCAGTCAAAAACGTATTCTCCCCATGAGTGTGATTTGATGTACATTGGCACAATAGCGTCAATTTCGGTGGTGTTTTTCTCTTGATTATCGCTAGTTAATTGCAAATGATGAGGTTGCCAACCTTGCGCTTTGGAAATTGAGCCACTGCTTTCTAAACACTTGAAAAATTGATAGTTTGAAAATACTGATGACGCGCTATTTAGCCTGTGCCAGTCTTGTTCTTTGATATCAGTAATGCTATTTACGATCTCAATTTTCACGCGAATATTTTGTTACTTAAGGTATGAATATTTAAGCTTAACAGATGATTGGCGTAATTTGAGTATTTTTATTTTCTTTTTTGATGAAGTGAAAAAAAGTAAATATTGCTTATTAAACAATATTTACGGAGGCAGGGAAGTGGGAGAAGAACATTTAAATCACTTTTTTTCTTAGTGACAAACCTACCAATGCTAAACCAAATAATGCAATAGATGTAGGCTCAGGCACTTGGCTTTGGGCAGAGAACGACTGTTGCATATTCATAGCTGTTGGTGAATTATTTGCTGTTAATGACTGGTCAAATGATAAGAAAGTAATACCATTATCTAAGCCTGACAACTTGCTGAAACTGATATCAATATCAAAATTTTCCATGTTAAATAATTCGTAGATCATGCCGTCATTTTTACCTGCATTCCAGCGCCAGTTGATACCATTCGCTAATAAACGGTCGTTGGCATCATCCATAAACAGAATATTACCATGCTCATGCATATGATTAATGCTCATTTTTGCTCGGCCACCATCGCCCTCACCTGGCTTATCAACTAAAGTGATTAATGCTAGGTCATTATTGTGCTCAGCAAAAAGCATCACGATACCGTCGTTTATTTCGAACCCCGTATTTGAAGACCAACGATGACACATGCTGTCATAATCATAGAAATCTAAAAAACTCTGATTTAAAGATAATGGTTTAATTTGGGTCTCATCATTAATCGTAATGATTGCACTGTTTGCTGTTCCTGAGATTGTAAGTAATACAAAGGTAATCATTTTAGTTAAGTTTTTCATGTTTACATCCTTACTTTTGCAGATACTTAGTAATAGCAGCAAATATACCAATATTTTCTTTTGTGATTTCTTAAACAATAGATTAGTGAGGTTGTTTTTTAACCTTTTGTTTTTTAAGTGGTTGTTGGGGGGAGGTATTGAGGGCTATGAATTAATAAAGCTTTATATTGAAATTACTACGTAGTTGCAAAATGTGCTAAATAGTTATTAGCCTTGCATTTTGCAATAAGTTTGTTGCGATTTGCAAAGCGCAACGTTATTTAATCGCGCAGCATTAATTATACAAGTTGCGCAGTGATTATTTAGGTTATCAACTAATTAATCACTAAGCTTATTTCAAAGCGCTAAATGTAAAATATATATGTGAGAAAACTATAAATGTGTGGTCGACTTAATGTTATTGATTATCCTTTATGCCAAATCGTAAGTGATACACTAGGCATCAAATTTTACAGCAAAAGTAATAACAATCTTTGTCCAAGTGAAAATGTTGCAGCAATTGTTCGCCAAGAAAATTATTTATTGCAGGCTGATATGCAATGGGGCATACAACCACCATGGTCCAAACGTTTAGTGATTAACGCCCAAAGTGAAACTGTTGCTCATAAGCCTACATTTGCTCAAGCGTTTACTCGCCATCGTTGTTTAGTTCCCTGTAGCGGTTGGTATGAATGGAGAAAGGAAAGTAATAAAAAGCAAAAATACTATTTTAGACATAAAGAGCACCACCCCATATATATGGCAGGCATCAGCTATTATCGACAAGGCGAAGCTCTAGAAGTTGTTACGCTAACTACTCAATCTAATCATTTATGTGCGCAGTATCACCATCGAATGCCTGTACTGATCAAGCCTGAAAGCATCAAGTTATGGTTTGGGCAAAATTTTAGTGAGTTGCAGAAATTAATGTTACCTCTTGAACAAGATCTATTAGTCGTAAGTGCTGCTTAGCACTATCTTATAAGCAGCATGCAAATTAATGGAAGTTTGGCGAGTTTGATCTACTATCAAGATTAAGTAGTTCTTAACATAATAAAGTGATAGATGGATATTGAAGAGAGTACAGAACTAAAGTCGAGTCCCTTTCTTTTGTTGCTATTAGCAATACATCTCAGCTATTAAATATCGCGATTACACTTTGGAGCATTTGTCGTCTGAATGCAGTCCCAATAGTTTAAAATGTTACGTTCTTGATATTTTTTTGATGCACTCAATTGTCACTTGAATAACACTTAATTGTTACTTATATTAGCCGAAATATTATAACATAGTGAAGATAGTAACAATTTTATCAGTATTATTATTAATCAAGGAAGTATGCATTGCATTATCGTAAGGAAATTGATGGTCTTAGGGCTATCGCCATTCTCCCCGTCATTTGGGTTCACTCTGGATTGCCTTATATTACAGGCGGCTTTCTAGGCGTAGACGTTTTTTTTGTCATCAGTGGCTTTCTGATAACGTCTATTTTATTGAGGGAGTTTGAAAATAATAGCTTTTCGCTTGTTAAATTTTATGAACGTAGAGCAAGAAGAATACTACCGGCTTTATTAGCCGTTATTATTATAACTTCACTGATTATACCGTTCATAAGTGGAAATCCTAAATTTATTGGTGATTATGGTGTTAGTGTTTTAAGTACAGTCCTCTTCTCATCTAATATATATTTTTGGCAGACCTCGGGCTACTTTGGAACTGCATCAGAACTTTCTCCAATGCTTCATACTTGGAGTTTGGCGGTTGAAGAGCAATTTTATATATTTTTTCCGTTACTTATCATGGCATTGTTTTCTTCAGGAAGGAAAATAGTTGTTAGTGCTTTAATTTTAATTTCTATTGCTAGTTTGTTAATTTCTGAGTGGGGGGCAGCTAATTCTCCTATAGGAAACTTCTATTTACTTCCTTCAAGGGCATGGGAATTAATGGCTGGGGCGTTAGCCGCTGTGTTTTACTTAAATGATTATGTAAGAAAAATTAGAGCTAAACTTTCAACATTCCTTGCAGGTATAGGCATTAGCTTTATTTTAGTTTCTTACTTTTTGTTTACTCCTTCGACTTTGCATCCAACGTCATTAACGATATTGCCAGTATTAGGGGCTGTATTAGTTTTACTTTTTTCAGAACAAGGGAATGTTATTGGGAGAGCTTTATCAATTCAATTTCTATCAATGATTGGGTTAATTAGCTATAGCCTATATCTTTGGCATCAACCAGTTTTAGCTTTAATGAAAAAGATATATTCAATTCACTTAGAGCCGAGTCAGATTCTCACAGCAATAACATTGATTTTTTCTTTGAGTTATTTAACTTGGAAATATGTTGAAAATCCATTTAGAGATAGAAAAAAATTTAATGAAAGTAAAATGCTCAAGTATTCGATGGCGTCAATAGTTATTTTCTCATTAGTGGGGCTATTGCTTAAAGAGAACATGCAAATTCAAAAAGTGATTTTTCCTGAAAAAATGGCTCGTTATAAAAAAATGCAAACAGCAGAACAATCTTTTTCAAATCAAATGATGTTCGATGATGGTTGTAAGTTTTGGTCAAATGAATTCAATGAAAATTTTATAATTAGGTTTAATAAGTGTGCGGAAAAGCACGGACAGTCAATATTTATACTCGGTGGAAGCCATGGTATGGATTTGTATAACGCTATAGCAATGAATGCATCTAACCCTTTTATAGTCAGTGTTTCTAAAGGCTATTGCCGAGCACATAAGTTTATTGATCCACCCGAAAACATGCCTAAATGTCAGTACGAGGACTTTAAATTATTTGCAGCTAAACATTCAAAGAATATTTCCCATGTACTATATACACAAGCACCTTACCGGTTATTCAAGGTTGAGGAAAAGGAAGCTACTGCTGAAGACTTATCTATCGCTAGTATAAAAGAAGTTGTTGATTACTTAGTTGGGATAAAAGAAAAATATTCTTTAAACGTAGTTATGATAGGCATGCTACCTTCTTTGAAAACGGCACCTATACATTGGAATTACGAACAATCCTTTGATAAGCAACATGAGAATATTATCTCAGAAAATAGTACATCTTTAAGCCTTTTTGTTGATAGTGTATTTTCATCGAAACTTAAAGAATATGAAATTCCCTATATTTCTAAATTAGTTGCGTTTGAGCTAAATATGCCAAAAGATTTGATCATTGATGGTGATATTACTTACTCAGACAAAACGCATATTAGTTATGCAGGAGAGAAAGTTTTTGGTAAAAGGCTAATTAACCATTTGATTAATGAAGGCTATAATCAATTTAATGTTTCTGAGTAGGTCATTGAGTTTAAGTATTGAAAGTACAAAGGACACTAAAAAGTGTCCTTTGTGTAAGTATTACTGAAGAATAATGCGACAAATTCGACTATTAAAAGTAATAATTTGCTTTTACATAGCCTCTGCGCCCAACGGTGTCGTAAGTAAATACGTCGGTATTAGCATCATTCGTTGAAGTTAAAAACGGCGGCTGTTTATCAAATACATTATCAATACCTGCTGAAAATACTAAATCATCAGACATGGCATAGCTTGCTTGAATATCATGATAGAAAATACTAGGTACTGAACTACCGATAGGGCCGCCACCATTTTCATCATCAGCTTTACCAATATAACGAATGCTATAATTAAATTTCCAATCTTGTGTTGCTACTGAGGTTTGAATATTACTTTTCCATTTAGCATAGCTACCACGGTCAGCAGTAATTTTACCTAAAAGCACTTCAGTTTCGGCGCCATCAAAAGCGGTGTTTTCATGGGTTAATAAGCGTGTTACATCCCAGTTTAATGACAGCTGATAGCCATTGTATTCTGTTTTGTATTTTACATTAACGTCAATACCGGCAACTTTTTCATTGGCAGCATTCATCGGGCGTTTCTCAATTTCAATCACTTGATGGGTATTTTCGTCACGAACAATATTATCGCAGTAAGCAGCATAGGCTACAGGGTCTGAATAACATAAACGTAGCATGTTCGAACCGGCAACCGAGTTAATCGCATTGTCTATTTCTATATCGAAGTAATCTAGCGTAACGGCTAAGTCATCAGCATACGGGCTTTGCCATACAGCACCTAATGTTAATGTATTTGCTCGCTCTGGAGCCACATCTGGGTTGCCACCAACACTGGTTTTAACGGTTGAGCCATCCTGTACGAAGTCAACTGGAACACCAGCAGCAAGACAGTTTTCTTTGATTGTGCCTGTAGCGCCGGCGCAAGGATCAACCGTAATAAGGTTTTCAGTGTTTGTACCGCCAAATAACTCCGTAATAGTTGGTGTTCTAAATGCCGAAGAGCGTACACCTCTGAGCATAAAAGCGTCGTTTATACGCCAAGTAAGCCCAAGCTTATATGTTGTATCAGAATCAAAGGTAGAATAATCTGAATAACGCAGTGCGACATCAGCAGCTAGGTTTTCTGCCCAAGCAGTGTTGCGTGCTAGCGGCACTGCAAATTCAATATAAGCTTCTTTTACTTGGTAAGCACCAGAAATGGCATCTTCATCACCATTTTGTTGGGCAACTGTGTCGGGCTTACGCCAACCTTTTTCGTCGCGTTGCTCAATGCCTGCAGCAAAAGCTAACGTACCGGCATCAAGCTCGACTAAATCACCGGTTAATTGACCAGCCCAAGCACGTAATTCGTTACCACCAGTGCCTTCTCGTTGATAAGTGACATAGTCAATAACTTCTTGGGAAAGTTCTCCAACGCCAAAATAGTCACCACAAGGAATTGCCGCACCAGGCTCTGTGCTACAAACTGAGCTGTCTAATGTTTGTGCAACGCGAGCATCATTAAAGTCATAACTCCAACCGTCGGTGCCGGTGTTACGGCCATAGCTGTAACTTAGTTGCCATTGCCAATCGTTAGCCAGTTCACCGTTAAGCATAAAGCTTGTTTGTAAGGTATTGGTTTCTTGAAAAAATTCAGGATTATCAACTTCAACATTACGACGATTTTTTAAGACTAAATCTTGGCCAGTTGGATTGTAAACAAAATCACTGGCAACGTTTACTTTTGCAAAGCCTCTTGGAGTGACAATTTGGCTTGAACGACGATTTGCATAAATAAGTTCAGTACTTAATTGTACATCGTCATTAACATCGTAGTTAACTAAGGTTGCAATGTTAAAGCGTTGCATTGGGCTATATGAATTTAAAGATTCAAACCAGTTATAGCCATGTTCACTGTTACTGTAAGTTGAATAACTATTACCGTCGCCCGTTGGGTTTTGGTTAAATTGTACTTCACTACCATCAGCAAGTGTTGCACGACCACCAACTGTTGAGCCGGAATAGAAACATTCAAGTTTGCCATCAACTTCTGTTAATGGACAAGGATTTCGTTCTGACTGTAAGGCATTGCCAGTGTTAACGTAATTGATGTTAACCACCATATTACCGCGGTCAAAATCGCTGCCTAAAGTTAAATTTATTTCTTGATTTTCAGTATCGCCTTTATCGCTTGCACCTGCTTTCATGGTTAGTTGCGCACCTGAAAAATCATCTTTAGTAATAATGTTAACCACACCAGCAATAGCATCTGCGCCGTAAATAGCGGAAGCACCATCTTTTAGTACTTCAATGCGTTTGATTAAGTTCACTGGGATCATATTCAGATCAGGGCTATCGTTCGCACCGGTACCACCAGCAACAATGCGGCGACCATTTAGTAATACTAAGGTACGTTTAATACCTAAACCTCGTAGATTTATTTGTGCTGTGGCATAACCATTACTGGTCCAGTAAGCGTTTGTCGCGTTACCAGCAGGGCCTGCAGCTGCTGTCATTTCTTGCAATAATTCTTCAACGCTGGAAATACCAGAAAAGGCAATTTGCGGGGCATCAATAACGGTTACTGGGCTGGCGGACTCAAGGTCAACCTGTTTAATGCGTGAACCGGTGATTTCAATTCGTTCGGTGGTCTGGCTATCTATTTCGTCAGCATTAACGGTGAAAGCGGAGACAAAAGCTATTGAGCAGCAAATACTTAGGTAAGATTTTTTCAGTAACATGGAGAAGCTCTTTGATAATAGGTATTAATTGCGGCAACTATATCTGAAAAGTTCAATTCTTTACTGCGACATAATGTCGCACTTGCTATTGATTTTTAACGTTAATTGCCTTTTTTTGATTTAAAACAAGTTATTGAATAGGTGGGGGCAGTCAACAACTACTAATGCTATTTCTAACGGTGGTGAATATTTGATAATGCTAGTTTTAGTTGCGTTGAGTAAAATGCTTTGCCCCCGTATAATGGCGACAAAACTTTTAAGGTAACTTGATATTATGTCAACAGTAAGCGTACTTAGTACTTTTATAAATCAAATTAAAGAAACACAAACTCTTTGGGCACTGCAAGATAAAAGTAGTGAAGATTGGGTAGTTCTTGATTCAGTAAACTTTGAAAATACTGAAGTTATGCCGCTTTGGTCAACTGAAACATTAGCTAAAAAACATTGTGTTGAAGAGTGGGCGGATTATGTTCCCGCTGCCATTAGTGTTGCTGATTGGATGGAGTTTTGGGTCGAAGACTTGCTTGAAGACAATGTTATTATCGGATTGGATTGGCAAGAAGATGCTGATTGCTTTGAATTAGAGTTACCTGAATTTACTCAAGCATTAGCAGAGATTGAAACTTTATAAATTAGCTAAAAATAAGTTTTAATTTAACGCTAGGTTATGACTTATTTTAGGCTATTAGCACTGTGCCGTTTTAATAATGAGTCGATGTTAATGATTGTTCGTTAACTTTCGGCTTAATTTATAAGGTTGCATACGTCATCATCGCGTGTTTAATAGTGTTGCTTTTAGTTAACCTCAATGGCTTTCAAACGGCAACCAGCATTAGTTTACCCATTTAAGATTCAATATAATAATCCGCCAAATTAACATACTCTTCGCCAGTTATACGCTTTCAGTCTGTAAGTGTTTACAAGGTGTTTTACTTTTATTAATTACTGTTTAAGATTTTAAAGTTATCGTTTATCGGTAACTAATGGTTGTTTTTATTTACCTATATGTTAGTTTAATGTAAATCATTACATTGAGATAACCTATAAATGTCCAAAATATCGCGCCTAAGTCAGTACATTCGCTACTTAATTTTCTTTCTTGCTTCTTTGCAAGTCATTGCCTTTGTTTTAGTTGCTAGCTTAGGTGAGAATACTGATTTAGGGCAGCAAGCAATTGTCGATTTTGGCCTGTTTTATAGTAGTTTTAATATTGAATTTAGCCATTCTTGGCAAGATATTGCTCAAAGCCTTAAGCAAGAAAACTTCAATACCACATTAATTTTAGGCTCCGCAGAATTATTGCCTTACTTCTTCATTTATTTTTTCCTGCTGCGTTTGTTTTCTTATTACCAAGAAGGGGAAATTTTCACAACTAACACGATTTATTGTTTAAAAATGTTGGGTAAAACCTTACTTTTTTGGCTGTTACTCAATCTGTTCTATCCATTATTAGTCACGTTGTTTATACGTTTTACCGGTCTTAGTGACAGTTTACCTATCATCCTTAATTTTGGCTCTACTGAGCTTAACTATTTGCTAATTGGCAGCATTGTTTATGTTATAGCGTGGATAATGCAAGAAGGTTTACTGATAAAAGAGCAACAAGAGTTGGTGATCTAATGGCGATAATTATTGAATTGGACGTCATGTTGGCGAAGCGAAAAATGAAGTCTAATGATCTCGCGCAAATCATAGGTATCACGCCACAGAACTTATCTGTTTTAAAAAGTGGTAGGGCGAAAGCAATACGTTTCTCGACTTTAGATGCTATTTGTCAGGCATTAGATTGTGTACCAGGTGATATTTTAATTTATCAGCATAAGGATGAAACAGATGAAAAAGCATAATTGGCCAAAGCGTGTTTTCGGCGTAAAACTTAATCGAATTATTTTTAATGTTTTGATTACTTTATCAATGTTATTTAGCGGTAATAGTTTGGCGGGTAATGCTATTGATGAACGGTTAAGTGAAGAAGTAAAATTTTCAGAATATCAGCCTTACTTTTCTTTAGGTGTAAGCCACAACCAAGATGTTGATATAACTAATTTTGATATAACAAGTTTTGAAATAAAGCAGCAAAACCTATCACGGTCTGTTGGGTTCGGTTTAATAAAATCTCTTCAGCTAAATAATCATTGGCAAGTGAGTAAAAGCATTGAACTTAACTATCTTACAACGCAGTTTTCTGGACGTTTTGGAGCTGAGCAGAGCAATGCCTTTGGTAATAGCCGTTCATTTGGCGTTGATGGTAAATATCAAGAAGTGGCGCTATACGGTAGCGTCAAAGTTAAAAAGTTACATGTTTTTGATAATTTATCGCCTTATATTGCAGCAAGCGTCGGCTTAATCAATGGGAAAAGTCGATTCAGCTCACCGTTCGACTCACGAAACGATGTTCAATGGAAACTCGGCTATAAGCTGTCAACCGGCTTAGAGTTTAATATAGGCGAGGGCAATAGCATTGCTTTCGGCGTTGGCTTTACTGACGATACTGATATTTAGCGAAAAGAAGACTTACTACTTAGCTAATTACTTTTTAATTCAAATTTCGCTGATCGCGAAACTCAAACTTTCAATAACTTTAGAGCTGTTTCAAAGTGAACCAGCTTCACTTTTAATGTCGTGTATTTAGCATGCCATGGAAAAGTAGTGCAAAAATTATAATGATTAAGGGAATAAAATATGAAGCTTAGAATAATACTTATTGGTGTTTTACTGAATCTAGTTGCCTGTAGCGCGCAATTAACGCAAAAAGGGTTTATTGCCCAAGATGATATTCTTACATCGTATACCGTAGAAAAATGGCAAGAATGGCAGCGAGTTTATTCTGCATTTGAATTAAAGCCGATATCAATAATAGTAAATGACAACACAGGTGCTAACCCAGAGAAAAGTTCAGCTGAAACAATCGTTATTAAAGGTGTTTTTCTTGATCACCCGAGCTCAAAAGAAGTTATCTATTTTTTACAGGGTAACGGTATGTCAGTGGAAAATTCTATGGCTTCAGTTATGGGGTCTTTAGGGAAGCTCAATAAAGATATCGTAATTTTCGACCGCAGAGGTACTGGGGCAAGTAATGGTGAAGCAACGATAGCTAACCTCATCACCGATGCTACTCAGCAATTTGATTATATAGAGCAAAAACTATTGCCAGAAAAAATTATAATTCATGGTTTCTCGCTAGGAAGCTTTATTGCTGGGCAAGTGGTGAAAGTAAAAACGCCTAGTGCGCTAGTATTACAAGGCTCTGCAACAAATGTAGATGAATGGATAGATGCTAGAATGCCATGGTATAGCAAGCTATTCATTAGCATTGATGTTGAACCAGTATTTCAACAAGTAGACAACAAAAGAGTGCTTGCGGAAAGTTATAAAAATCCGTTGTTAATTATTGCAGGTGAAGATGATCAGCAAGCTCCTGTAGAACTATCTCGACGCTTGTTTGACGTTAGCCAATCAGCGAGTAAGCAGCTAATGGTTGTCGAAAATGCTAGCCATTCAAATATGTTGGAAAAAACAGAAGAAATTAGCTTGTATAGAAAATTCCTAGCGAGCCTTTAAAGTGTTAATTAATATATTTATTTTTTAAGAATTATGTGTTTTTATATCTTACATTCGAACTTATTTATTGGGATTGTACAATGGATAAAAGCGAAGAATAAAATCATGCAAAAAAGCCTAATGGTATGGGGCTACTATATCGATTAATACCGGTATAAGTATGATTTTTTAACACGTAATACTTTCAAGCTCAAAGCTGAGGTTCGCTTTTGCTCAAGGTGTTAAGTTTTTATTTATTAGTGTTAGTAAAGCTAAGTAATCAATAGGGATTATGTAAATTATGTCAGCGAACTTAAAATTAAATTATGTTGAATTTCCAGCCTGTAATATTCCAGCAACAAAGCAGTTCTTCGAGCAAGCTTTTGGCTGGGAATTTCAAGACTTTGGCCCCGAATACACAGCTTTTACTGGCCAAGGTTTAGACGGCGGCTTTTATCAAGCAGAGTTAACGTCTTTGGCCGCGAATGGTTCGGCATTATTGGTACTTAAAAGTGATGACTTGGAAAGCACTCAAGCAATAGTTGAATCTGCTGGCGGCAAAATATCTACCGCTATTTTTTCGTTCCCTGGTGGCCGTCGTTTCCATTTTATTGAACCAAGCGGCAATGAATTCGCGGTTTGGATTATAGAAAATACTTAACTAGCGTAAGTGTTTTGGTTTTAAAATGAAAAAGCACTGTTATTTTGCAATAACAGTGCTTTTTTCTCTTAGATAATTACAGCTAACTCTACTTACAAACCATTGTGGTATTGAATATTCGTTGACTCAGGTACTAAGTCATTTAGCTGCTGTTTTGTTGCTGATTGGCTATTTGATGCTTGATTCGACAATAAATCTTCAAACTGGCTGATCAACAAGGCTTTATCTGGAGACTCTCTATCTCCGGCGCCAATGTTGGTTAAGTCAATCATAAAGCCGTCAAATAAGTGTGACAAGTCTTCAATAATTTCCATATTCAAAAACTGATCTTGGTTATAAATACTTGGATAACCAGCTTTTTGTTTATCGATAGCAAACGACACACCTTTAAGGTTAGTGATGCTGGTCGATTTATCACATGAAAGCATACAACCGTTGTCGATACGTGGTTTTTCACAACCGACGCTTTGTTGGAAGAAACACTGGCGGCTGGTCATCAACAAAATAGGGTGGTAAATGCTGTAGAACAATTTGAAGTTTTCTGGACGAGCAATATTCTTCATCTGCATGGCGTTTATCTCGTTAGAAATAAAGGCGCCACTACAATCGAAGCTTTCTTTCATTGCCAATAATGCGTATGAATTGGTGGTATTTAAAAATGGCCCGGCAATCCACTTAATGCCCAGTTCATTGGCACGACAAGCAATACCAGTATTATTCGTTACAATTAATGCTGGTTTAACTTGTTCTAAAATATTAACCGCTACGTCGTAATCTTTACCGATAAGTACAGCAGGAAACCATGGAATTAAACGAGGATTTTCCTGTAAAAAACCAACATATTTAGTACATTCACGTTTGTACGCGTCCGGCAGTTTAAAGTAAATGTCGGCATCAGTAACATTAGCTAACTCAACATCAGCTTCATCACAAATTAACAGTGATAACTTAGCTTTACTTCCATTTTCAGGGGCAGCCTTTGGGTGATTAACTAGCGGTGGTAAAGTCACTTCTGGTAATACCGTTACTGAATTATTCAGTGTGCTAGCAATTTCATTTTTAAGCGCTGTTAGTTCTTTAAAAGGAATACTTAAACCATCATTTAACTTGTCGCAGTTTAACTCGTTAAGTAAAAATTCGGCATTGTTAAAGCTTTTAAAACGCTTGTTTATTGTTGCAGGGTCAATACACGCTTGATCACTTGCTCTCATTAAACTGCTTGATTGCACCGTAAAGGTATTTTGCTCAACTGAAAATCCTGTTGTTGTTACTGTAACCGTTAACGGCTTTTCAAGTTCGCCAGCAAAGCTTAAAGTAAGTGGCACTTTTTCAATGCTTAAGTGCTTAATTTTCTCCACTACTTCTGCTTCAATATCATTTTTGTCAGCTTGTAGGTTTTGCTCTACGTCTTGAATTTGTACAATTGAAATAGTTTGGCTATCGTCAGCTTTGTGTTTATTTACCGCGTGAACTTTTGAGTTATCGCGCGGGTTATCGATAAACATTGATTGATTTAAATCGCCACGTAAAAAAGCATTTGAGAAATCACGGTTAAATACTTTATATAAGCGCTCGCCATCTTGGGTTAATTCACCGGTATTAAGGAAACCGTCAATTTGTTTGCGAAAGCTGTCAACCACGGTGTGAACATAGTTTGCGCCTTTAATACGACCTTCAATTTTAAATGAATGAACACCTGCATCGATTAAGGCCGGTAAATCAAAAAAGGCTGAATTGTCTTTAATATTAAGTGGGAAGTTATGCCCAGACGGTGTTGTTTCATATTCTTCACGGCATGCTTGGCTGCATCTGCCGCGGTTACCTGAGTTGCCAACACTGGCAGAGGTTGAATAACATAAACCTGAAAAGGCAACACAAAGTGAGCCGTGAACAAATACTTCAGTTAGTACGTCTTGCTCAATACACACTTTATTTATTGCGGTAATCTCGCGTAAATTCAATTCACGAGATAAGTTAACTCGAGAAGCGCCCAATTTTTTCAAAAATGGAATTTGACCAACATTGTGCGTGGTTAACTGAGTAGAAGCATGAATGTCTAACGTCGGAAAATGTTTGGTAATAATATTAAACATGCCGATATCTTGCACGATAACGCCATCTAACGTGGTGTTAACTAATTTACTTAGTAACTTGGCAATAGACTTAAATTCACGCTCTAAAATAATAACATTTAAGGTTAAAAATATCTGGCAGTCATATTGATGTGCTAAGCGAATGATACCAATGAGTTGTTCAAAGGAAATATTAGCAGCGCGATTTCGGGCATTTAGTGTATCTAAGCCACAATATACTGCGTCAGCACCTGCAATAATTGCCGCTTTAATTGCATCAACATCGCCGCCGGGGGCTAATAATTCAATTTTATGATCCATTTGTACTACTTACTTATTCGCTAAATTTTAAGAGCAGGGATTTTACCCGTATATTTGCCGAATGAATACCGTTAAAGTTGCACTTTAGTAACCGCATAACATCAAAAATAAGAAAATCATGATATTACCTTTCCCTTATGCGTTAGTTTATTAATTTATTCATCGCGAGTCAGCTTGTTCGTAAACTATGGGAAATGATCAATGCGGTATTGATGTAGTTGTTAGCTGATTTTTCTACACCATGGGTACTAGCTTAGAAAATATTACGAGTTTGTTTTACGAACAAAGTTTAACGCGGAGTGGAATGGCAGTGTCGTTAGCGTAGTGATTTGAAAGCCACTTTGAATATGAATTTTTAAATTAACTTGTAAAGGCAAACGTTAATACTTTAAAGCTAAGAGTTATTCTTTAATTGACTGAATTTGTTCGTATACCGATATACCCACGGCTCTTCTTTGTGCCGTTGAACGAGCATCATTCACAGCACTTGCATCGAATAAGCTGATTTCATTAGGCTCTGTTGATCTTTCACATTGGCAGCCAAATCATTGCGCACGCCATTGCTAACATACTCTCAAACTGTAATTTTAATTTGTCATATCTTGTCGCTATAGCACGGAAGTGCTTTAGTCTCGCAAATGCATTTTCAACTAAGTGCCTATATTTATACAAGCACCATTCGATATCATCATTCCCCACTTTTGAGTTTTGCTTTCTAGGTATTGCAAGTCTTGAGATTCGCTCTCGCACTTTATTTGCGATAACAAAATCACCTTGAGGTAATAAACCAATTAATTCATTTGCCACCTTACTATCGTGAACATCACCGCCTGTAATCATAAATTCAATAGGTAGGCCATAGCTATCAACAGCTAAGTGAATTTTGCTGGTATTACCGCCACTACTTAATGCTATCGCTTGTTCCTGTTTCGAGGCGGCACCTGTACTATGTTGATGTGCTTCAACATAGCTGCCATCAGTGAACTCGCACTCTACATCATTATTAGCGAACGCCAATATCACAGGGGCAATTGCCGATGTATCAATTTATGCTGGCGGAATCTTAGACATAATACTTGGGCTTTGGTTAATAACATCAGTTAAAAGCAAGTTATGTTGTATTGTGCAAGTATGCGTAATTGCAATTTACACTTTACTTTTAACGTTTATAGATCCGAGTTTTTGGTTGCATCCATTTGGGCCCATAGTTAAGAATATTCCTATTGTTGTTTTGATTGGTTATGTATATGCCAGTAACGTCAATATAGGTTCAACGAAAATCGAATAATTCAATTCAGTAGTAAAGAGGTTCACCTTGTCATCAATACAAATTGCACGGTTCATCATTGCCTTTAGTTGGCTATATCAAGGTATTTTCCCAAAGCTTGTGCATATAGCCCCACTAGAAAAATTGATGACATCTAGTTTAGGTTTATCAATAGAGCTTTCTTACTTTGTGACTAAAATAGCAGGCGCAGGTGAGGTTATCTTCGGGATATTATTCTTTGTTTTATATCGTTCAAAAGCGATTATTTTAATTAATATTATAGGGCTTACAGGATTGTTAGGTTTTGTTGCTATGATGCAGCCTCATTTACTTATTGAAGCATTTAACCCTGTTACTACTAATATTGCTTTGATTGGCTTTAGCTTTATATTACTACATGAATTAAAAGATGACTTTAAGAAGAAAGGCGCATGAATGTAGTAAAAATTCTCTCTAATGTTGGCGTTATTGATGGTGTCTGTAAGCATTATAATACCTGGAGCCAGTTTGTTATTAAGTTGCTATACACAGTAGCGCTTGAAACTATGCAGCGTAAATACTATTTTCACACTTTAGGCCACTAAAATTTTTCTTTTAACATGGCATTATATTGGCCATTAAAGAGCGCAAAAATTTTGTGTGTTACCGCTCAATATTAAAGAAGTAACTCGGCACGTATTCATCTATTTTGCTAAACGTCATTAAAAAATAAAATTATCTTTGTCCTTGCCTGTTTTATTGTGATAAAAACATCACCATTGATAGTGATAGAGTAAAAAGACTTGCAAGAAATTCTAAATGAAATTGCCGAGTTCATGAGTGAGAATACAGACAGAGGTAAAGTTGCTGATTATATTCCTGAACTTGCGACAATCAATCCAAATCAATTTGGTATTTCAGTCGCTTTGCCAAATGGGCAAGTGTTTAGCGCAGGGTGTGCTCAACAGTTATTTTCAATTCAAAGTATATCTAAGGTATTTAGCCTAACGCTAGCATTAGGAAAAATAGGCGATAGGGTGTGGACAAAAGTTGGTCGAGAGCCGTCGGGCGATCCATTTAACTCTATTGTTCAACTGGAACATGAACATGGTAAACCACGTAACCCGTTTATAAATGCCGGTGCTATTGCCATTGTTGATGCAATTATGATGGGGCATGAGCCTAAAGAATCGTTGGCTGAAATTTTGCAATTCGTTCGTTATATTGCCAATGACGATAGCGTAGGTATTGATGAAAAAGTCGCTATGTCGGAGCTTGCATCAGGACATCGTAATTCATCATTAGCGCACTTTATGGCCTCATTCAATCGTATTGAGCATCAAATAGATAAACTGTTAGGGGTTTATTATCATCAGTGTTCAATTTCAATGAGTTGTGAGCAATTAGCAAAATCAGGGTTGTTTTTAGTGTCTGATGGTGTAAATCAAAGTACCGGATCTAGAGTTGTATCATCGCATAGAGCTAGGCGGATAAATTCGTTGATGATGATGTGTGGGCATTATGACGGTTCAGGTGAGTTTGCTTTTCGTGTTGGCTTACCTGGAAAAAGCGGTGTCGGTGGAGGCATATTAGCTATTGCTCCGGGCAAAGCGTCAATTGCTGTTTGGTCGCCGGGGCTTGATAAAATTGGCAATAGTAAATTGGGTACTCTAGCGCTAGAAATGTTGGTTCAGCGCACGGGGTGGTCAGTTTTTTAACGTCTTGTTTGTTGTGTAATAAATAAACTGAGTGTTGGTAATTGAATGCTAAAACCGTCGGTTGTTTATTCTGCGTTAAGAGTGAAATCGTAACAAAATAAGAATTTAAAACCGGTAGAGAAGTTTACTCGTTTTCGGTATATATTTTGGCAAACAATGATTAGCCCTTTAAATAGTCAGCCCTTTAAATAGTCAGCTATTTAAATAGGTATTACGCTGCTTAACCATGTACGTCATATACTGAGGCATCTGTGAATACTGCTAAAAACATCAATGTAGTTGGCACTAGCGCTAGCGGTAAGTCAACATTTAGCAAAGCATTAGCGGCTAAATTAAATGTTAAATATATCGAGATGGATGAACTATTTTGGAAGCCAAATTGGCAAGAGTCGAATAATAGTGAGTTTCTTCCTAAGGTGCAGGCTGCCATATCAAATGATGGCTGGGTTCTTGATGGTAATTATTCAAGAACCTCATCATTAAAATGGGCTAGGGTTCATACTGTTATTTGGATTGACTACTCGCTCAGTCGCACGGTATTTCAGGCATTTAAAAGGGCCATTCAGCGCATTGTAAGTAAACGAGAAATATGGCCTAACACCGGGAATGTTGAATCGTTTCAAAAAACCTTTTTAAGTAGAAAGTCGATAATTCTTTGGACATTACAGAATTATCATTCTAATCGTAAAAAATATCTTGGCATAATGACATCTGATGAATATTCACATATTAATTTTGTAAGGCTAAAGTCTCCTAAAGAGGCAAAGGAATATATTGCTGAGTCTATATCGTGATCAGCAATATACTGCAAAAAATATCAATATCCTCAATGAAACTTCAGAATCACAAGCTTAAATAAAGCTAATCATTGTACTTATAAATATCGCGGTAATACGGTGCTATATTTTGGAAAACGCTCCTCAATTACTGTTCTTGGCTTGATATGAAATACTGCTTTGGCTGATAGCGGTACCAAGTAAAGATAATAAGCAGTATGCGGTAAAGTAATAAAACCCTGCACCCAATGCCGATAACGTTTCACTACTGACAATTAAGTCTAACTTGAAGCCAAATAGCGCTAATTGTTGTTGTGTCGCGGTTTCTGCGTGGTTGGTTGATAATACCGCAAGGAATATTGCGACAACGAATACGTCTGCCATCGACCATTTTCCAATTTGGCTGATAAAGTTATAAATTCTAACTTCTAATGTTGAATGCTTTTTAGCATAAGCAAAGCTTAGCAACGTAAATTTTATGACTGGAATACAAATTGAAAAAGCAAAAATTAGTCCTGCAACCAACAGGCGTTCATCCTGCCACAGCTCTTGAATGGTTTGTAACAAAGACAGGTTTTTGTCGATCAATGTGTTGGTAAGTTCAGCGCCACTGACATTAGCTGTCATCGCCATATTTAGTGAAAACATCGGTAATAAAATACCGGGTATGAATAGTGCAATGGCAATGAGGTTAATTAAAAAACCTAAATGTTTTCTTATCATTATTTAAAAACTTCCTAAATTATTTATCTATGTGATTACTGGCATAATACTTAAGTGGCTATCAGTTTAACGGGCAATAGCTTTTCGATACATAGTTAACAAATATTAAATTCACGATATTTACCTACATATTTGCCAATAGCTACTTAAACTGCTTTGCAAAATGCAAATTACTATTTTATGCAATCGTAAACACATTTATCTACTTTTATTTTATTATTTAAAATCATGGGCTTGGTTTATTTATCTTTGTTGGCGTACGTTTTGCAATCAATCATATGTAAGTACAGGAAAGTACTTACCACCAATATTTTATGAGGAAAAAATTATGGCTTCTATTAATGATTTTAAAAATACAAAAGAATTAACTCAATATCATGAAAGCATGCGTATGAATTGTCGTGGCGATAATCACCAACTAGTTGAAACCTTGAATTACGCACAACAGCACCCTTTAAAAAATGATAATCAAGCAGACGCTTCATTTGGCTTTGTTTTAGGTTATAACTAGGTTGGGGTATGGCTGGATGACTTTAAGTTTTAATGATAATTGCCAATATACGCGCTTGCATATATTGGCTAAATTACTTTTAATGATAGCTGTTTTTAAAAATATCTAGTTCAGTATTTCTAACTCAGTAAGCACGTGTCGAAAAGTAAAATATTACCAACTTAAAGGATAAAAAGTGAAGCAAGTTCATATTCTTAACGGAGACTCATTGAAAGGCCAGTTACATGGTTTGATTGAAGCCGAACTAATCATAGCTCGAGAATGTTTGATTGATGGTAACGTTCAAGGTAATTCTTTAACTGAATTTTATCGTAACCGTGCAAACTTTATTGCTGAATATGATGGCTTTAACGCTGAAGACTATTACCTTAAAACAGTGCCTGAAATAGAAAAAATAATAGCGCTGCCATTTGATAGAGAAGTTATATGCTGGTTTGAGGATGACTTATTTTGCCAAGCTAACTTTTGGTTTGTTATACACTTATTAGCGAACTACACAGCCGTTGATAACATTTATCTTGTGCGCCCAAATGAAGGCAATGAGTATAGTTTTGCTGCTATGTCTGAGCAAGAACTAATAGACGCTCTGAAAAACCGCCAAAAACTATCCGGGGAGCATAAAAAACTACTGGTGCAATTGTGGTCTTTGTATCAAAAACAAGATTATCAACAGATGCATATTATTGCGGGCAAGCTAAATAATGTTATGCCTTTTTTAGTTCCTGCTATTGAAGCACAAGAGAGGCGAACACTTGATGAAAGCGGCTTAGGTTATCCTGAGCGACAGTTACTCGCTATTATGAAGGATTTAGATTCAACTGATTTTCCAACGGTATTTCGTGCGTTCTCTGCACAAGAGGGAGTTTATAGTTTTGGTGATCTGCAAATAAAGCAGATGTTTGATCAATTGATTAAACGCCTTTAAGAACTTTAATGATATGTTAAGTTGATGGGGAAATTTGTTAACTTTTATAATTAGCTTGTTACTACTTAGGTGTTACTTTTTTGCTTGTTCAGCAGTGAGTTTATCTACCGTTGCTGAACAGGCTTGTAAAAATATATCCATAAAATACTCAACTTCTGGCATATTTTGCTTAAGCTCGGTTAACTTTAATTCTAAACGTTCTTTGACGTGATCAAATTCATGGTTTTGATGATTTAACTCATCAAGTGCTTTGATGTAGGCAACTAAAATGTCTGCAGCTTTAACTATTTGCTTATATTGTTCTTCAACGTGATCCTGCACGATAATGTCGGCAAAAATTTCTTGAAACTCGTCTGGCAATGAAGCCAAGCATTGTTTTTCTGCCAAATATTCAATTTTTTTAAATTCACGGGCAATTTCAGCATTAGCATATTTAGTTGGGCTAACAATATCGCCAAAACGGGTTTCACTGGCTTCGTGATAAAGCGCTACGGTGGCAACTTTGTCGGCATTAATGCTGCCACCAAATTTCTTGTTTTTTATCACCGCTAATAAATGTGCAACTATGGCAACCTGATGAGAATGCTCTGCAACATTCTCAGGTTTCACACAAAACATTAATGCCCAACGTTTGATAAGTGGCATTCTAAACATCCAAGCTAGAAAAGTACTTTGCATAATGGCTGCCTTATAGTTGTTGATTCGTCCCCACATGTTTATGGGAACGTAATACTGCTGTTATTAAAAGCTGATGATAATTGCTATTGGCGATAGCTAGCGAAAAAGTTTGCTAGTTTTTCCATCGCTGGTTTTAATTCATCAACATGAGGAAGGAAAACTAAGCGAAAGTAGTTTTTTTGCTCAATATTAAAAGCTCGGCCATGAACCAATAGAATTTTTTCTTGTTTTAATAAGTCTAAAACCATTTTTTCATCGTCGGTAATGTTGAATTTTTTCTGATCAACTTTGACAAACAGATATAAAGCGCCCATCGCTGGGTTACAAGATAAGCCGTCAATGTTGTTAATCATTTCGTGGGCCAAATTTCGTTGTTTTAACAAGCGGCCGTCTTCATGAATTAGCTCGTTAATACTTTGATAACCGCCTAATGCCGTTTGAATAGCATGCTGACAAGGCACATTGGCGCATAAGCGCATAGAAGAGAGTATATTTAAGCCTTCTAAATAATCTTCAGCATGAAGTTTTGGCCCCGTTATTACCATCCAGCCAGCGCGAAAACCAGCAATACGGTAATTCTTCGATAGGCCGCCCATGGTGATAATCAATACATCATTAGCTAGTCGTGCTGTCGGAATATGTTGTGTTTGGTCATAAAGAATTTTATCGTAAATTTCATCACTAAAGATGATTAAACTATGCTTACGAGCAAGTTCGATAATACCTTGTAAAATTTCTTCACTGTATACTGCACCCGTTGGGTTATTCGGATTAATTAAGACAATCGCTTTTGTTTTTGGTGTGATTTTGCTTTCCATGTCTTTTAAATCTGGAAACCATTGATTTTCTTCATCACAAGCATAGTGCACTGGATTGCCACCAGAAAGCGCTACAGCAGCTGTCCAAAGTGGGTAGTCAGGTGCTGGAATTAACACTTCATCGTCATTATTTAGTAAGCCTTGCATGGCCATAACAATCAGTTCGCTTACCCCGTTACCGATAAAAATATCATCAACACTAATGTCTAAAATTCCTTGTTGCTGAAAATACTGCATAACGGCAACACGAGCAGGATAAATACCTTTTGATTCGCAATAGCCCTGAGCTGTAGGTAAGTTATGAATAACGTCTTTGAGAATATCATCAGGAGCTTCAAAGCCAAATGGAGCAGGGTTACCTATATTAAGCTTAAGAATTTTATGGCCTTCATCTTCTAAACGTTTGGCTTCTGCGGCGACTTGGCCACGAATTTCGTAACAGACATTTTTTAGCTTTGAAGACTTTTTGATATTTTTCATAATGGCATTCTTTTATTACTTAATTAAAGGAAACGGAAAGTTTTAGCTCTGCGCAGAGTAAGTTGTGGTTCTATTTGGCTTTGGCTCAACTAAATTTAGTTAAGCAACAGGAAAATCAACTTAAGCCATTGTTGCTAATATTTCATAACTTTGAAACAGTTACTTGCAAATTTTTTATAGTAAATTGACTATTTTTACACCATCTTGTTATTAGTAACATTTTTAATGATAGTTTTAGTGTCGCTTCGACAATAGTTAACGCTAATTATAAGCCTGATTTAAGGAGAACTTATGCCTTTACCGTTATTGTGGATTGGTGCAGCAGCTGTGTCAGCTTTGGCTGTTAAAGGTTTAGCTGATGATAGAAAGTCTCAACAACGAAAACGTGCGAACAGCTTTCGTGTGCAAACATTGGTTGAACTCGATCGTCATGATAGTCCTATTGCCACTTATCCAACTGATATTTTTGATACGGAGCAAAAAGTGTTGCCTGAAATTGGCTCAATTGTTTGTTGTGGTATTGGCGGCGTATTAGATCACACCGGTATTTGGGTTGGTGATAATACTATTATTGAGCTAGACGGTAATGGCTTAGTCAAGCCTGTTTCGCCACATCGTTTTACTGATGACCGATCAGGCAAAGGTATTTTTATTGTTTGCGACTCGTTAGGTAAGCCGTTAAGTAGTGAGTTAGCGGCACAAAATGCTATCGAACAAATTTATCAACAGCGAGACTATCATCTGTTTGACAATAACTGCCATCAGTTTATTTGGCAATGCTTCCAACCGAATGCTGAGGCAATAACAACCTTTAAGTCGTTATCGGTCAATATCGCGCAATTATTCGATCGCGTTATTTATTGGGACCTGTGTGATTGTTGATTTCTTTAATGTGCTTATTAGAATAGAAAAACGGCCGTGTAATTGAATACATGGCCGTTTTACGTTTTCGTAAACTTAAAACTAATAGTTAAAGATTAGTGCTAAGTTTTAGTGCTTAATGTTAGCTATTAAAAAGTGACATAACATCGCTGATAGCTAGAAGTGACTTTTCACCAGTAATACGGTTCTTCACTTCAATTTCTTGGTTATCTAAATTGCGCTCACCAATGACTAATAATAATGGTGTACCCATTAATTCATGGTCAGCAAACATAACACCAGGACGCTCTTTGCGATCATCAAAAATAACTTCGATGCCGGCAGCTTGTAACTGTTCATATAGCGTTTCAGCCGTTTCTTTAACACGGGCAGATTTAGCCATGTTCATTGGCACAACTGCTACTTGGTATGGTGCGATAGCTTCAGGCCATTTTATGCCGTATTTATCGTGGTTTTGTTCAATGGCTGCAGCAACAATACGAGATACACCAATACCGTAACAACCCATAGTTAACGTCTGGTTTTTACCTGCTTCGGTTAATACGCCACATTTCATTGCTTGGGCATATTTTTCACCTAATTGGAAAATATGACCAACTTCGATACCACGTTTGATGACTATGTTACCTTCGCCGCATGGACTAGGGTCGCCTTCAACCACGTTACGGATATCTTCAACGCTATAGTTTGTTGCGTCACGATCCCAGTTTACGCCGCTAAAGTGCACATCGTTTTTGTTTGCGCCACAAATAAAGTCAGCTAAATGCGCAGCACTGCGGTCAACAATAACATCAATATTTAAGCCGACAGGGCCTATAGAGCCAGCATTACAATTAACCGTTGCTAATATCTGTTCATCAGTCGCAAAAGTTAATGGCGTAGCAACCTGCGCTAAGTTTTCAACTTTAATTTCGTTTAATTGATGATCGCCACGAACAACTAAGGCAACAACTGGTGCTTCATTATCTGCGCTTGCAACACCCATAACCAATAACGTTTTAACCGTATTTGCCGCATCAACTTTAAAGAATGCAGCTACGTCGTCAATCGTGCGAACGTTTGGCGTTGATACTTCTGCTAATGTTTGAGTTGCTTCTGGACGCGTTCCTTTAGGAGCTAGCGCTTCAGCTTTTTCAACGTTCGCGGCAAAGTCACTAACATCACTAAAGGCGATATCATCTTCACCTGAATCAGCTAAAACATGAAATTCATGTGACGCATCACCACCAATTGAGCCAGTATCAGCGATAACAGGGCGGTAATCTAAACCTAAACGATCGAAAATACGACAATAAGCATCGAACATCGCTTGATAAGTTTTATCTAGGCAATCAGCACCTAAATGGAAAGAATAAGCATCTTTCATTAAGAATTCACGACCACGCATTACGCCGAAACGAGGGCGAATTTCATCACGGAATTTTGTTTGAATTTGAAACATGTTCAATGGCAGTTGCTTGTAACTGCTAATTTCATTGCTAACAAGTTTAGTGATAACTTCTTCGTGCGTAGGGCCTAATACGAATGAGCGATTGTGACGATCTTTTAAACGTAATAATTCAGGGCCGTAGTCTTCCCAGCGACCTGATTCTTCCCAAAGGTCAGCAGGTTGCACCATTGGCATTAATACTTCTAATGAGCCAGCACGTTCCATTTCTTCACGCACAATGTTTTCAACTTTACGTAACACTTTTAAACCTGTCGGTAGCCACGTATACATTCCTGAAGCGACATTACGCACTAAACCAGCACGTAACATTAATTGATGACTGATAACTTCAGCACTAGCAGGGGTTTCTTTCAACGTTGAAAGTAAATATTGGCTTGTACGCATTGAGAATAAATTCCATTAGTAAGCGAGTAATAAATATGAGGCGTATTCTAACAGGGCAATTTCACGCAAAAAAGGTTTTAATTGCCCATTTGATAAAAACTTAGCTAAATAATTTTTTCTTTAGGGAGGAAGTCACTTAATCAGTAACTTTTATCGCCTAAATAGAGGTTAACAAAAGCGTGGTAAACATCTAGTAGGTATTAATGCTTTTAAGTACTTTTTGGTTTTTACCCATACCGCCAACGGTGAGCAATTTACCATTAAGCTCCAGCAGGCCACGATGATCCATCGTTGCTATGTTGCTATAAGTTATTTGCCATTTTGCTGTGGCAATATTGTATCGCCAAATTTCATTGCTCGGCGTAGATGGCTCGCCGTTATAACCGGTACCATTGTAGTTATACGGGTTATCACTGCCGCCAACAAAAACTATTTCTTTTGAGTTTGTTACCGGATTTATTACGCCTTTAGCTGCCATACGATAACGTGAGGTGCCCGTAGGGTGCTTAACCTGATGCCATGAAATACTACTAGGCTTTTTGGGATTTATTTCGCCACGATAACAGGCGTTTTCTGCGGCATAACTGCGACGTTTAGTAAGGTGAACATCAACTCGAACGCCGTCACAAATCACTAAGGTGTTTTCAACAATACCACCAGCATGACCAAATACAGGTTTTCCAGGAAATGGTGATGCCTGCTGCCATTGATTCGTTTGTGTATCAAACAACTGCACTAAATTCACGTTGCCGTCATTGTGCCAGCCGCTAACTAAGTAGATATAACGATTTTTGTACGCCAGAGCAACACTGTCATCAACTGGCACTGGCATCGCAGCTAATTGCTGATATTGGTCAGTCATTACATGGTAGGCATATACATCAGGCACTGATACTTCACTATGATCTTCTGCTACGGTATAACCGCCAAATACATAAGCGGTGTCATTGATTGCTGTAGCAACACTCGCAAGTCGTCCGGTTAAGCCATTAATTGCTTTAGCAATAGGTACTTGTGACTTTACTTGCCATGTTTGCAGCTTAACATCATAAACATAGGTGTAATTATGAACGTCTTCAAAGCTTTTGCCGCTGGCCAAACCTGAAAATGAAATAATATAATCTTGGTTGTTAGCTTTTACTTGTGCAACGGCGTTATTACTTACGGCTTTAGGTAATTCACCATGTTTATCGGTATTGGCAAATACAGTTGCGGTAGCCAAAGGAAGGATATAGCACAATGCTAATAAGCTCAAAGGTAGTATTTTAGACATTGATCACTCGGGCAATTAATTCAGTTGTATAATCGGCAATCCTATCATGGAAGATAGAGTGCAGGAATAATTCTTGTAACATTCAATATTAAGATAACTTTTAAGCACTTACCCTGTAAATAAATCTTGTGTCGAGTATAGTCAATTGGTAGTAACCTATGGCTTTCTTAGTGAACTAGTTTTCTGATAAACAAAAGGATAACCAAAATGGCAATATCGGTAATAACAGCGAATTATCATGATCAACAACAAGCACAAGATGTGATGACGTGTTTGTCAGCATATGCGCTTGATCCTATGGGCGGTGGTGAAGCGTTATCTGACTTTGTACAAAATAATTTAATCGCCAAGTTACGACAGCAAACTAATGTATTTATCGTACTTTGCTATGTTGATGGTAAAGTTGCTGCATTGGCAAACTGTGTTGAAGGTTTTTCTACTTTTAGCGCAAAACCGCTGATCAATTTCCATGATATTGTGGTACTTGAAGCGAATCGAGGGCAAGGGTTAACTCAATACTTATTTGATTATGTTGAAGCCATCGCAATTGATAAAGGCTGCTGTAAGCTTACTTTAGAAGTGTTAGAAGGTAATGTAATTGCCAAAAAGGCCTATGAAAAAGTTGGCTTTGGCAGTTATGAACTTGACCCTAAAATGGGCCAGGCGGTATTTTGGCAGAAAAAATTATAATCACCACAACATAGTTATTTTAAAATAATGCATTATATATTATTAACCTTTATTACTATTTTCCTATGGAGCAGTTTAGCGCTGCTTGTTGCCAAGCTTAATCATATTCCGCCGTTTCTTTTATTAGCTGCAACGCTATTAATTGGCGGAAGCTTATCGTTACCGCAATATAAAAAATGGCAGGTAAATCCACAACTATTATTGGTTGGAGTCTGCGGTGTTTTTGGTTATCACTTCTTATTGTTCATGGCACTTCGTCTAGCGCCACCTGTTACAGCTAATTTACTTAACTATTTGTGGCCGTTATTTATTTTGTTATTTACGCCACTGTTTTTTAAAGACATAAGCTTAAGTAAACGACAAGTTATTGGAACCTTAATTTCACTGGCCGGTGCTGGGCTAATCGTTGCTGCAAATGGTGTCACTATTTCTAGCGATGACGTACTCGGTTATAGCCTGGCAATAATTGCGGCAATTACTTGGGCGTGTTATTCATTACTTTCAAAGAAGCTAAATCAAAGCCACACTCCGTTTGGTTCAGCGACGGTAGGACTGTTTTGTTTACTTTCAGGTGGCTTAGCTGCAATGTCACATTTTGCATTAGAAACAACGCCAAATGTGACATTACGTGATTTGGGCTTGATTGTTATGTTAGGTGTAGGCCCTTTAGGACTTTCTTTTTATTGTTGGGATGTAGCACTTAAAAGAGGCGACCCGAGAGTTATTGCGACAATGTCGTATTTTACACCGCTATTGTCGACGTTAGTACTGATAAGCTTTAGTGAGCAAATGTTTACTAAACAATTATTTATTGCCATGGCATTAATTGTTGCAGGCGCTTTAATTGCAAACCTAAAAATGCGTGTAAACCAAAGTTAAAAAGAGATTGGCTTGCGCTTTGAGCGTGGTTGCTCAACTTGTACCATTTCATTTGGCACATTTTGAAAAGCAGCAGGTTGCTTTTTCTTTGTTTTGGATTTTGGTTTATTACCCTGTGCTTGCTTCGTCATTGAACTTGCTTCAGATGATTTTTTTTGGCTTTTAACTACATTAACTTGCACAATTTCGCCATTAAATTCAATAATGTCGTCTTGGTAAACTTTTTTACGCTTTTGAAATTCAACTTCGTTATTGACCAGCACATAGCCTTCGCTGATAACAATTTTAGCTTCGCCACCACCACCGACCATATTGGCTATTTTTAACAATTTACACAATTCAATAGGTTGTACGGAAATATCGATAAGAGGGATGTCAGCTGACATAGCAAACCTTTAAAGCTGAAAATTAAAAAGTGATTATAACCGAGTCAGCTAATGATGTCGTGTGTTCTTGTGATTATCGTGTCAGTAAAACTTTGCTGAAATTTTCTGCTAGTAGAGGTACTTAATATACAAATTTTTGCAGAAATATTTTGGATAACAAATTTTAACCTTGTGTAACAATTTCGTCTCTGTATAATGCGCCTCCAGCAGAAACGGCAAGATATTTGAAAGAGTATTACGCAAAACAACCGGTCTAAGGGGATTACCTATGGCAGCGGGGTTTCCAATGCGATTTAGTATCGATAGTTCGTTTCACTAGTTTTATTTTTATTGATATTAAGGCACTTCTCATGAAAAACATTTTATTAGCAATCACATTCATATTCCTAGCAACAACTTACTCGCAAAATGCGCAAGCGACTAATGTTGCTACAAAACTATGTGAGTATGTTTCAATTGATGATAAATCTCGCTTCCGTTCATTTTTAAAGACTAATAAATTAAAAATTCGTAATGTGTTTGACGGCATTCAGTGCAATGGTCAAAACTTAGTTGCTTTTGCTGGTAAAAATAACTCGATTAAAACCGGTACATTAATGTTAGGTAAATTACCTAAAGCAAAAGTTGAAGGTATTTTAGCAACAATTAATTCAGCAGAATTAACTGTGGTAGCGCAAAAACGTATTAATGGCTAATCTCTAGTATCATTCAAATGAAAGCGGACTGTTGTCCGCTTTTTTATTGCCTAAATTTCAGCTACTAATACAATTTCAGGCTTACTTACCTCGGTTGAAAGCTGCAATTTTCATCAGCACATAGACAGTCACCAAAGTCACTTGAACGGCAAACTTCGCGATTTTAATTGTGAAAACGTGAGTAGGAGCTGTTTAGCAAAATTTTGCAGGCATTAATAACGGGATAATTGTTCTGGTGCTTTGTTAGGTTATTGATTTTAGTGATGGGTATGAACTTTAATTCGAGACTTGCTTAGGCTTAGAAAGCCGAAGGTGCAAATAGTTTGAAGCTAAAGGGTTGCTAAAGGAGGGCAGAGACGAATAGCGCATAATTGTTAATGAATAATAGTTATTTTTAACTGAAAATTTAGCAGCGGAAATAGAGTTAATTTACCTACGAGTATATATTTGAGAAAATAAGTAGATTTTTTGAAATATTAATAGAGAAATAATGATGGTGGACGATACTGGGCTTGAACCAGTGACCCCCGCCTTGTAAGGGCGGTGCTC